>JABLTO010038486.1_pt1 | contig 88385 bp, 96 predicted proteins | sample 7160091 | NCBI WGS metagenome assembly JABLTO01 (sample SAMN14651225, study PRJNA627086) | human gut metagenome | isolation source: feces | host: Homo sapiens | reverse complement strand
TTTCCTATTGCACCAAAACCAGCAATTAATATTCCACTCATGTGTTATTTCACCTCTATATTTTTATCTTTTCTACTTCCAAAATAGATTCCTAATATTAAATATGATAATATTGCTAATCCAAAAGTGATTTTTATAACATTATTATTTTCAGACAAAATTGTATATGATAACACTGGTAAGATTGCCGTTACAATTCCTTCTATGAATCTTTCAAAAGTAACATATGATGTCTGTAGTTTATCTTTTGAAGCCTCATATATAGCAACATTATCAAATATTTCATAAGCTCCATTGCCAACTCCTAGTAATAGATAGATTACTGGCAACACATATTTTAATATTCCATTTGATGTTATAAATAAGCTTAAAAAGGCAATTATAAATATCATACACATTGGTAAAATAACCTTTTTCCAATTTCTATTATTAGCTTTCTTTGCCCAAAATCTACTTGATATTGCTTCAGATAAATTTATTATAATATTTAACAAACTATAGTAAATATAATTTATATTTAAATACCTAAGTAAAAAAACATTCAAATACATTATACCAATTCCATTAGCAAATCTATTTATTCCACATGTTATAAGGATCTTTCTAAAGTTTTTATCTTTTGCTGGAATTTTCATTGTATCTTTTACAGTTATTTTTTCTTCCTTTATTTGTGGTTTATATGTATTAATTCTTATTGATATATCTATTAATGCAATTAAAAATACAATTGAAAATAAAATTATAAAACCATATAATTCATATCCATTTTGTGTGAATTTATTAAGAATAATTCCCATGATTAGACTAAATGCTAAAACTATGGTATTTTTATACATATTTTTTGTTGCTGCAAACTTTGTTCTATCTTCTTTTTTTAATAAAGACATTCTCCAATTAACAAAAGTTATATATCCCATTTCACCTGTAACTGCATATATAGAAGCAAATATAAAAAATAATAAAGTTCTTATATTTATATTTTTTGATACAAATGGGATAATTGCAAAACATACAGATGCAATTCTATATATTGAATAATTTGTTAAAACGACTTTTTTTGACTGTCCTATTCTTGAAAACAAGGGCGCTGCAAAAATCTGCAAAACATTAGTTATTGTGTCTAAAACAGCATAAATCCCAATTGCAAAATCTGATAAACCTAAATATACAGCAAAAGCTGATATGAATGATGTACTAGCAATTTTATTATTTGCATTATCTAATACAGATGAAGTTAAGTATTTTTTGTATTCTTTTTTATAATTCATGTTTTTCCCCTATTTTATTTCTAACTTTTCATTACAAAAATTTAATTTATTTATAATATCTTGTCCTATATGTTCATTTGCAATTTCTATAGCTTTTTCATAATTCATTATTTGATGTTCAAAGTGTGCATCTATACCATATAGTACCTTCAAATTTTTATATTCTGAAGCTATTTTCCAAAATTCTTTACACGGATATACTATTTTTTCTCTTTCTCCTATTGCTATGAAATTAGGTTGAGTTAGATTAATTTCTATAGGTATTCCATATTTCTCTGCTGTACTGCAAATTATATGAGCTGCTTTTGTATCTGTTTCTCCAAAATCCCCTCTAGATAACATATATAAATCTGGATGAGCTATTATATCTGGTATGTTTTTTTCAATTGCTGTTTTTATATATTCAGCATATCTTAATGTTTCTTCATCAGAAAATTCATGGTATCTTATAATTAATAATTTACTTTTGTCATCATTATATATATAATGTTGTCCTAAAATTATTTTATTTGTTTCATTTTTTAGTTCAAATAAATTTTCTTCTTGTCCTGGTAAATACTCAACCTCAAATCCTGTTTCTATTTCTATTTTATTTTTATACTTTTCTTTCAAAGATTTTATACTATTTAAATAATCGTCCTTTTCCTTATATTCCATTCTCATATTTTTTCTAAAATCTATTTTTATTTCTTAATTAATCTTTTCAATAAATAATTACCAATTTTTTTCATCAATACTATTGCTCAATAATATAGCTCCAATAATAGATATAATTATAAATATGAAAATTATTTTTAAGTTATTTAAATTATGAGAAAATCCAACAAATATTAGTAATAAAATATATCCTAATATTCTTCCTATGTTTAAAAATAATTCTCTAAATATAAAATATTCTGTATTGTATTTGTCTTTATATTCCTTCTTATTTGAGTAATCAAATAAATTAACTTCTGTAATTTTTAATATAATGTTCATAAAAATATAATAACTAATATTATATAAAATTATTGAATTCATATTTATATTGTTCATTACTAAAGCAAAACTAACAAATAAAAATACTAAAGAAAAACATAAAATGAACTTTTTATACTTATCTTTATATGCTTTTGCAAATATGTACATTGCTAAAATGGAACATAATGAAAGTAGTGATGATATCCAACCTAGTTCAAATTCGTTCTTTGTATTATATATAATCAATAATGATACAACTAAGCTCATAACTCCATATCTATTTATTCCTTTTAAAAATTCGATTATATATAATTTTTTTAATATTTTATCTTTTTTTAACTTACTTGCAAAATCTCTTATTCTTATATTTGATGATTGTACATTTATATTTTTTATATTAAAAGAATTTATAATTTTAATAATTGAAAACAGTAATATTATAATTGCAGCTACTTGATATGATTTTAGAGTTATATATGCACCTAATATTATAGGAACAACAAAACTTATTATTTCTGTAAAAACAGAAGCTAACCCTATATATTTTTTTCTTTCCTTTTGATTAATGCACTCAGATTCTATCATATTAAATGGGAAACCTGTAGTAGCTGTTGAAATTCCATACATTGCACCAATTAAATATACAAATTTTATTATTTTTTCTCCCATTACAATTATCATAAAAATATATAATGATTTTATAATAATACCAAATCTATATAATTTAATCTTATCTTTCTTTTTTATATAATTAGAAACCACAAATGCTCCTATTGTTGCAACTATCCACCCAACTATATTATAAATTGACAGATATAAAATATTTTGTTCAGTTATTTTGTAAAAATATGCAGCTAAAAACACGTCTAAAAAAATGCTTATAACTTTTCCTATTGATTGATCTATAATAAGTGTTTTAGCCAATTTAGAAAGATTGTTATTTTTCTTTTTTATATACTTATATATTTCTTTCCATGAATGCACTCTTTCAAAATCATTGGTATTTCTATTATATGGAGTATCCATAATAATAGCTTTAATTCCATGTTCATTTATATCTTTGCATATATTTATAGAATCATCAATCATTATATCTATATTGTTTTCCAAACATTTTTCTGTTTTTCCGTGTTTATCATTTTTATATGCATTTGTAAGAATTAATTTATCATAATAAATTTTGTTTTCATTTAACCACTTTTTTGTCATTTCAACTGGATTTGTATATTCTCCATTGTCTCTACCTGTAATAATAAAAATGTTATGTCCATCTTGTTTTAATTTATCTATATATTTTTTTGCACCATCTTTGGTGTTTAAGCTTTTTGCAATACATTCAATATTATCTAAGTAAAATTTTCTTTCTTCTTCCTCAGACCAATCGAACATTCCTTTTGTCATATATGTTTCTTCATTTATAATACCAGTATTTCTTAATTCTTTATCGTGTTTTAAATATTCTTCTAATAAAACTTCATCAAAATTTGATATTACATTATCTATATCTATTCCTATATTCATTTGTTGCTCCATTCTTTTATAAGTTTTCTAGTATTTTTATATCAAAAAAACAGATAATTAGCAAGTAATTATCTGTTTTTGTTTTATTATAATGTTCTGTAATTATTTTTATCTGCTCTATCGTCTAATTTTCTATCAAAGTCTTTATTGTTATAAAACCAATCTGTTTTTTTGTCTTTTGGATTGTTTTTTCTATTTTTATCTAGTAATAAATCTAATAAAACAGCTATTGGAATTATCATTCCTATTAAAGAAGCAAATGTATTAGTATATATTGTTAATGATGACATTACATCTTCAGTTCCATTTCCTAATAGTACATTGATATTATTTACTAAATCAACTCCAAAATACATTCCATATGATAATAAATATATTAATGCTCCTACTATTTTTCTTTTTACTACTAATACCATACATAATAATGTTACAAATAATAAAATTATTTCCATTTCTTTATTAAGAGGAGTAAATCCTCCTAAATCCATTCCAAATTCTGCTGAAAGAGTTACTATTACTCTAAATATCCAAAACATTACCATAAACATTACTAACATCCATGTAGAAAAATTTTTCATTTGTTTTTTCCTCCTAATATTATAATAAGGCAAAAGCAATACATAATCACTTTTACCTCCTCTATCCATATCACATATTAATCTACAAAATCAAAATCATTTTTAAATTTTTCTTTAAAGATTTCAAATACTTGATTTAAGATTGCTTCATCTTCTACACTTACATATGATTCTTCTTCTGAATTTTCATCTTCGTTGTCTTCTATTTTTAATATTACTACTTCTCCTTCGTCTTCTTCACCGTCGTCGTTTATAGGTAATAATACTACATATTCTTCATTATCTAGTTCTACTAAATCTAAAAATTCAAATTTAACTTCATTTCCGTTTTCGTCATTTAATATTACAATATTATCTAATTCTTCTCCTTCAAAATTTTCTTCCATGTTTTTTCTCCTTTCAATTTTTTATTATATCTTGATATTTAATATAATAACTTATTTAAGATTATTTTTCAACAGAATTCTTAAATTTATTCAAATATGTTTCTAATATATATACAGCTGATATAGTATCTACTATATTTCTTTTTTTATTCTTGTTAATATCTAAAAAATTCATTGTTTTATGTGCTTCAACAGTTGTTAATCTTTCATCTATCCAGTCAATTTTTAATTTATTATATTTACATTTTAACTTGTGAATAAATTCTTGAGTTATTTTTGCTCTTTCTGATACAGTTCCATTCATGTTTAATGGCATTCCAACAACAATAGTATCTACTTCATATTTTTCTAATATTTCATCTAATCTTCGTAACACTATTCTATCAGAGCCATTTCTTTGTATTGTTTCTAACCCTTGAACTGTTATATTTAATTCATCTGTTATTGCTATACCAACTCTTGCATCTCCATAATCAATTCCTAGAATTCTCATTTTAATCTTCTAATCCTATATAATTTTTTACCATTTTTTCAAGTAATTCGTCTCTTTCTATTGTTCTTATTTTTATTCTTGCATCTTTATAACTTGTTATATATGTAGGATCTCCTGATAATATATATCCTACTATTTGGTTTATAGGATTGTATCCTTTCTCTACTAATGCTTCATATACTTCTTTTAATATATCTTTGCATTTTACATTTTCTTCTCTTTCAACTTTAAAGTTCATTGTTTTATCAAATTCCATGGTAAACTCCCTCCTTCTATATGTTTGTTATATCACTCTCATTTTTATCTGCATTATCTAAATACTCTTCTAATTTTTTTAGAACTTCCTCTAATCCTGTTCCTTTGTAATATGTAGATATAGCAAAGTTTAACTTTGGAACAGTAGACATACTGCATTCTTCTCCGTCTTTCTTTTGGTTATTAACTTCTAGATTTGCAATTTTTATTTCTTCATCTGTTAATGCAATTTGCATTGTTTCTAATTTTTCTTTTATTTCATTTAAGAAATCTGCAACTCCATCAATTGATACTCCTGAAAATGCTATTGCAAATTTTGGTCCCATATATCTTACAAATATATATTGTTCAGATATATTTTCTTTAATATACTTACTAATTTCTGTAATAACTTTATTTCCTAGTTCTCTACAGTATTTTTTATTAATTTCTTGTATATTTACTATTTTAAACATACATATAGTTGATGTCGTATATTGATCTATAACCTTTTTGCCTTCACCATATAGATATTCTTCTGAATATAATCCTGTAAATAAATCTTTTCTAACTATTGATTCTAATGTTTTTTGGTGTACTACTGTTTTTAGTACAGAAACAATATTTTCTTTAATTACCTCTAGTACAGTTGTGTCTACATTATCAAAATCATGAGGTGTACCACTTTCTAATATCCAATATCCAATATAGACATTGTCAATATACAAAGGAAAAAATATTGCTGATTTTGCTCTTCCAAATTCCATTTGTTGATATGGTAGTCTTTCATTTTCATTGTTAACAGTAACATATTTAGGTGTTGCTGATTCTATACTATCTTTAAACATTTCTACATCTTGCAAAGATTTTAGAGAATTCCAATGTTTCTTATCTACATTTGAAGCTTTTACTTCATATTCAGCACCATTAAAAACTACAATTGTTGAATATTTTATTTCATATCTTTCAACTAATATGTCATTAATTTTTTTAATTTTATCTTCTACAGTAGATGTTTCTCCTATTGCATTTATAAAATCTTGAACAACATATAAATTTGTAATTTTTTGGTTCATATTTCTGAATTTTTGTATTTTCTTATGTATTGATACGTTATATATTACCAATCCTAATACGATTAAGACTAATATTGCAACTACTGCTATTATCACTCTATTTTTTCCTCCTCTTGTATTAATAATTTCTTCGCATTTGTTCTAAAGTACTATTCATATTTGAAGAAAAATTATTTCCTTCGTTTCTTCCCATTGATGGTGGAGTATATGAATTATTATTAGAATATAACATACTTGCTAATTGTTTTAATGTTTGCATAAATTCTTTTGAATATCCTTTTAAACTAATTTCACATTCTATTATTTCTTGTAAATATTTAGCATATATTTCTTCTTCAAATGGTATTGATACATATTTTATCAATGTTCTGTCAAATAATTCTGTCATAAATGACATAGAAGGATCATTATAATATGCCATTCCTCCAATTATTGTTTTTTCGTTTATTCCTCTTATTCTCACTGTTTTATTTAAAATAATTCTTAGTTTTTTCTCATCTAAAATATTTTTAGCTTTTAAATCTCTTAAAAATGCTGTAAGTGGTTGTATTGTTAATACATCTAAAGTTTGAACCAAATAAGTTTCTTGTGCTTGTTTGAAATATCCTAATGGTGTTTCAAAATCTGTATCTATTAATATTAATGAATGATTTTTTAATAATGTTTCTAATATAGTATCTACATTTCTTATTGATTCATTTTCATCTGGTAAAGATGTATATACTGTAAGATTTTTATTAGCACTAATTCCTTGCGCAACACCTTGTGCAAGACCTTCTATACTATGTGTAGCTACATTTCTTAATTGTTCTTCATTTTTAGTATAAATATAATATGAGTTTCTATTTTTTGTAGTATCTAATATAGCTGTATTTACTCCCATTACAGTAGACATATATTCAGCGATATTATTAACAATAAATGATGTTCCATTTTTGCTTGTTCCAACAAATGTAACTATTTTTTTATCAGGTGTTAATAAACTTGACAAGTCTGCTGTATTTTCATAGCTTGTATCAATATTTGAATTATAATTATTATAGTTATTATTGTTTTCACCATAATTATTAAATTCTTGTGTTGGTTGATACTTTTGTGGTTGTGATTCATATTGTGTGTTTGGTTCATTATATTGTACTGGTTCGTATTGAGTATTTTGATTACTATATTGCTGAGGTTCATTATAATTTTGATTGTTTACTTCACCAAATCCAGATAAAAATTCTTCTCTTTGTTGATCCATATTTGTTTGTTGTATGTTGTTGTCTTCTTGCTTTGGTTCATCATAAAATCCTGGTAGAAAATCATTTGATGTTTCTCTTTGATTTTGTACTTGATCATAATTATTATTTTCTTCTGAATCAAACCCTGGTAAAAAGTCGTTGCTTTCTTGAGTTTGTCCCACTCCTGGTAAGATTTGCTCTTGTGGTTCTTGATTTATTCCTGGCAAAATTGGTTCTTGAACTTCTTGATCATCAAATCCAGGTAATATAGTTGATTCTTCTATTGTTGGTTCTTCCACTTCTGGAACAGGATTTTTTCTTGGTCTTCCTCTTCCTCTTTTTACTTTCGGTTCATCATTTTGTTCTGGAACAGGATTTTTTCTTGGTCTTCCTCTTCCTCTTTTTACTGGAACCACTGGTTCTTCTACATTTACAATTGGTTCATCATTTTGTTCTTTTATTTCTTGTGGTTCTTGGTAATTATATCCTTGTTGAACTGTCTCATTATTTGTTAAACTTTCTAATGATTGTAATAAATCTATTTCATTTGTTTGATTTGGATTTTGATTGATATTGTTGTTATTATTATTTGTATTAACATTTATATCGCTTAAAGTATCGTTCACTTGTTGAGAGTCAGGTGTAGGTCTATTCATATTCATATTCGTCATTGTTTGATTATTATTTACTGTTGGATTATTAACATTATTATTCAAATTTGTATTTTGTGGTTGTGCTACCTTTTTTACTCTTGATAGTTTTCTACTTCCATTAGTATTAACAGAAGAAGGTATTACTATTGGCTCATTTATTATATTTTCTCTTGTTTTTGGTTTTAATAAAGTTTCACTAGGTCCTGATGATTCTTCTGATTTACCTTGATATCTTAAACTATCTGATACTGTATTATTAAAAGACATTACTTGTTGATATTTTGGTGACCTTTCTTCAAGTACAGCTCTTACATTCAATGGCAAAAATTTTGTTATTATTCTTAATTGATTATCATTATACTGTGCTGCTATATTGTCAAAGCTTTCTATATATTTTTCTTCATTTTTACCTAATCTTTTATAATGAGCTACTATATTTTGAATTTCCATTTCGCTTACATCATTTTCATTTTCAGCTTGATAGTTTACTTCATCAGATTCTATTTTATAGTAAGTTTTTGCTTCCTTTTTTGAACGTGGTTTACTAATTAAATTACACACTTCATCAATACTTCTATCATTTCCTATTAAAGCATTATAAACCCCTATACCAAATAATTTGACTAATAAAGCCTCAGGTCTTGTTCTTCTATCTGAACAAATTAATATAATAGGTATATCATTACCTCTCATATCTGATGCTTCATCACTTATACTATCTAATTTTTCAAAAATAAATTTGTCAATTTGATCATATTGTGTATTAGTAAACGCTTCTAATTCCTCACTTATTACTACTCTGTCATAAGTTTTATCTTTTTGTAATTCTTTCAATATTGCATTAAAGTAATAAACGTTTTTGTATGAAATTATCTCCTTGTATTGTTTTTGATATTTTTTTACAATTGATTCTGAAATTTCTTCATTACTTACAGCAAATAAGACTTTCATTTGTTACCCCCTTCCAAATTTTACAAACACTGCAAAAGCTAGTGGTAATATTTGGCATATAATTAATAATGTTACAAAAGTTACAATTAACCCCATACCTTTTTCTAAAGTATCTAGTTTTCTGATACCTATAATATATTGGTGAATTGCTCCAATTGCAATACCTAAAAAACATAGTGGAATACTATATATTCTTACTAAATTCAAAATGTATGCAACAGTTCCATAAGAATCCGAATCGTATTTTTCTTTGTAGTCTTCTAATGAATTAGCTGCATTTTCTTTTATTTCAACTATTTTACTCTCTGTTTCGTTATCTATTGCTTTATTTGTAGCATATGTTGTATTAGTACATAAAAATACTCCAGTTATTATTGTCAATGTTGCAACAATCATTACCAATCGTTTCATTTATTATGCCCCTTTCTTATTTTAATCATGGCAATTTTTTCTTATAATTATTATACTTTTATATCATACAATAAAATATAAAAAATAGCAAGAATTTTTTTATATTTTATTGTATAAAAGCTTCATGTAATTATATACTTTATTAGCCCAATTTTTATCTGAAGCATATTTTGTATTAACTCCTGTTAATGTTGCTCCATTATAATATGTTCCAAGTGCTATTTCATTTCCGTAAATTTTTGTTCCTTTTGAATTCAAATAATATTTGACCATAACTCTAGCCAACAAATCTATACTTTCTGCATAATCAGAAAATTGATATGCTCCATTATAAGGATTTGAATCATATGCTCCATATCCAAATAGATTATTTTTATTTTTTGCAAGTTCTGATGTTCCCCATGCACTTTCATGGATTCCTATTGCTGCAATATACAATCCATTTATGTTATATTGTTGTTCTATATAATAAAAATATTGTGCATTATTTTCAAATATCTTATTAACATCTCTTTCATCTGTTAATACTTTTTTAAATTGTTCTAAAGATAATCCACTTGGTTGATTTAAAGCCATATTAAAATCAAGTTTTGAATTCAATTCAGAGCCATCTTTTTGTGTAATATTTGTTTGTTTTTCTTCTTTTTTATATGCATTTAAGTTTGTGGTTGATTCTGATTTTATATATCCAACTACTCCATCACATGATATTTTATACCAACTTTCTTGTATTTCTAATATTTTTAATTGTCTTCCTTTATTTAATGTTAATATTTTTTGTGCATTTTCATTTGGCTCTGTCATTACAGCTAGTCTATCTGCTGTAACATATATTTGATCTCCTATTTTTGCTTTGTAATTATTAGTATAATTAGCTGTACCTATTTCTACAATTTTGTCTACAGAACCTTTAGTTATTTTTATGGATACTTGTTCTTCAGATGTAACCTCTCCATTTGTATAAATTCTTTTTTTGGTTATTTCTTGTTTTCCTTCCCTTCCTTCTTGAACAACTTGAATTGTATTTTTAGGTAGTCCGGGCATTATTTCTATATTTTGTAATATATTCTAATTCAACTTCTTCCACAAAATATTCTTCTTTTATTTCTTTTCCATCACTAATAATACTATCTATATTAATAGGTTCTGCATTACTTATCTTTTTTTCATCAACATTGCTAACCGTCTCTTTTGCAAAAACATTGTTTTTTACAAAATATAGGTTATAAAATATTCCTATGTATAATAAACTAATAACAAAAATTATAAAATAAATAATATTTTTCAAAGATATTTTTATGTGTTTTTTTGTTTTATCTTTTGATTTCATGTAATCACCTAATATAATTTTACATTTAAGATATTTTTTTGTCAATTTAAATTTATGGAAATTTAGATAAAATCCAAATATTCTTCTTGCTTTTATTTTATTTTTATACTATTATAATACATGTATACTACAAAGGAGGAATTATGAATAAGAAAAAAATAATATTAACTATTATTACATTTATTCTATTTTTAATAGTATTTTTTCTTTCATATTTAGTTTTTAACAAATATGTTTTAAAAAGAAATTTTGAAGATAATATTATATCTTTTGCAAACAAAAATCAACAAACAATATTCGAAATTAATAAAGTAGCACTATTTAGTAGTTGTGATGCAAAAAACAAAAATATTTCTTCAACAAATTACACAATAGAAAATTTATATCAATATACTGACATTGCTTTATTTGTATCAAATAATTCAAAAGAAAATAATTTTGAAAACACTTTTAAACAAGTCTATATTGAAAACATAAATTTTAATACTCCACCATCTATTGGAGAACCAAAATTATATTTTAAAAGTATAAATAATTTTTCTAAAAGTTCTATAATTGATGAAAATATCATAAATGATAAATTAGATTTTAATATTACATCAGATGATACAGCAAATTTGGACACTCCAACTTTATATAATAATCTCGCAAATCCAATTACTCTTAGTTATGTAAATAGTAATATAAAATCTGATTACACTATTACTAACACTTCTTCACCAATAACATATGATGGTTCATTATTAAAAACTTGTAATATTGCACTAGATTCAATTAAATGTAATTTATCTTTTGATATTTATATTATAAATAATTTAGACCAACAGTTTAAATCTACTGTTTATATTGATATACCTTTGCAAAAAGACGAAAAAACTATTTATGATGGAAATATAACCTTAAAAAGTGATACTAATTTTAAATTTTATAGATACAAATAAATGAAAAATATAGGAGGATTTATAATGGCGCAAAAACTTACAATATCTGAACAACTAAAAAACAAATATCACAAAACAGAAGAAGTTACTAATTTTAAAGAAATGCTGTATCGTTCAGCAGATATATATCGTTCAAGAACAGCTTTTAAAAAGAAAAACTCAGATGGAAAAATAATTTCAATAACTTATGAAGAATTTAAAAATGATGTAATTTATCTTGGGACAAGCTTAATAAAAAATGGTTTTCTAAATAAAAAAATAGCAGTAATAGGAAAAAATAGTTATAATTGGTGTGTATCTTACTTAGCTGCAAGCATTGTCGGAATTGTTGTTCCTATCGATAAAGAATTGCACACAGATGATGTTATTAATTTTATGAATGTTTCTGAATCTGTATGTATTTTAGGTGATAATAAAAATTTAAGCCAAATATCAAAAAATATTGATACTCTTAAAAATAAAGAAACTAAATTTATCAATTTTGATAATAAAAATAATCAAATCTTATTTTCTTCATTTAAAGAAGAAGGTAAAAATTTATATTTAAATGGTTTTACTGATTTTGATAAAATAGAAATAGATCCTGATGAATTACGTATTTTATTATTCACATCTGGTACAACTGGAAATGCAAAAGGCGTTTGTTTATCACAAAGAAATATATGTTCTAATATTTTATCTATATATGGAATTGTAAAAGTTAGAAAAAGTGATTTATTTTTCTCTATTTTACCTTTACATCACACATATGAATGTACTATAGGCTTCTTGCTTCCAATTTATAGTGGTGCAAGTATTGCTCATTGTGAAGGTTTGCGATACATTGCAAAAAACATGCAAGAATTTCATCCTTCTGTCATTTTATGTGTTCCATTATTATTAGAAAAACTACATAAAAACATTGTAAAAAACATGAACAATTCTTTACCTGAAAAATATAAAAAAAATAAAAATGAAAATCCTTTTTCAAAACTTCCTTTCTTTATGAAAATGATTGTAAAAACTAAAGTAAAAAATACACTTGGTGGTAGATTACGTGTATTTATTGTTGGAGCAGCAGCTGCAAACCCTAATATTCTATCAGATTTTAGAAATTTAGGGTTGAATTCTTTACAAGGATATGGACTAACAGAATGTTCTCCTCTTGTTGCTGGAAATACCGACTTCTTCCAAAAAGATGATTCTGCTGGTCTTCCTATTCCTAACGTAGAATATAAAATAGATAACCCAAACAGCGAAGGTGTTGGGGAAATAATTGTAAAAGGACCAAATGTTATGATTGGTTATTACAATAATGAAGCAGAAACAAAAAAAGCTATAAGAAATGGATGGTTCTACACAGGAGATTTAGGAAAAATAGATGAAAATGGTTATTTATATATAACAGGAAGATGTAAAAGTGTTATTGTTACAAAAAATGGTAAAAATATTTATCCAGAAGAAGTTGAATATTACCTAAATGATAATCCTTTAATTGCAGAATCTTTAGTATTAGGTATTAAGAAAGATAATGATGATGAAACTTATATAAATGCTCAAATTTATCCTAATATGGAAGCAATAAAGGAATCTTTAAAAGGTAGTATTCCTACTAAAGAAGAATTATGGAAGATTATTTCAGATGTAGTAAATAGTGTTAACAAAAAATTACCTAATTATAAGCATATCAAAAATTTTGTTATTAGAGATCAAGAATTCGAAAAAACTACTACTCAGAAAGTAAAAAGATATGGTAATAACATGAAAATAAAAAATGACTAAAAAAAGTTGCCTATGGCAACTTTTTTTATTTTGAGTGGTCTGTTTCTGCCCACCTAAACATTTTTATATCTTTATATTTATTTAAAACTTCTTTATATTTATCATATTCTTCTTCCCATAAAGCGTCTGGTACTTTGTCAAAAGCATTAAATATTTTTTCTGCTTCTGATAAATAAATAACTTGTTCTTGTGGAGACATATTTTCATATTGCATAGCAAATTTATATAATTTATCTAACATTTGGTTTGCATCTATAAATGTCCAAAAATCTTTGATTTTTATTCCAAATAATTTTAATTGCATAACTGCATATGCAATTAAAGCAAATATAATAAAAATCAATATATATATGAATGTCAATACAGTCATTTCTACACCTCTTTTATTTTTCGCATTAGTACTGTTTAATTATACCATATATGACATTTTTTTGCAAATTTTAAAAAAACAAATTATTTTTTATTTTATTTTTTCCTTTTGCATTTATATTTTTCATGTTATAATCATATGAATAAAAATAAAGGAGTTTTTTATATGGATGATAAATTTAAAGCAACCAAAAAAGCTGGTATATACGGTATAATAGGAAATATATTCTTATTAATAATTAAAGCCATTGTAGGTTTTGTTAGTAAGAGCCAATCTATGATTGCAGACAGTATCAACAGTGCTGGAGATATTTTTGCATCTTTAATGACTTTTATAGGAAACAAAATCGCAAGTGTTCCTAATGATGCAAATCATAATTTAGGTCATGGTAAAGCAGAATACATTTTTTCTATGTTTATTAGTATTTCTATGATTCTTGTATCATCAAAATTACTTTATGATTCTATTATGACTTTAATATTAGGAAGTGAACTTAAATTTTCTTGGTTTTTAGTAGTAGTATGTATTGCCACAATTATAACTAAATTGATTTTATATTTTTATACAAAAACAGCTTATAAAAAGCATAATAATATATTATTAGAAGCTAATATGAAAGATCATAGAAATGATTGTGTTGTAACTTCTTTTACTTTGCTTTCTATTTTACTTACTTTATTAAATATTTATTGGTTTGATAGTGTTGTTGGAATTCGGTATCTCAATTTGGATATGTTATACAGGAATTACTATTTTTATTGAAAGCTATAATGTTTTAATGGATATTAGTTTAGATGAAAAAACTCAAAATGATATTTTGAATATTTGTCATGCATATAAAGAAATTAAAAAAACAGATGATATAATTTCTACTCCTGTTGGATATAAATATCTTGTTTTTATTACTATTGGTTTGGATGGTAATATGACTACTTTTGAAAGTCATAATCTTGCTGATTGTTTAGAAAAAGATGTAAATAAATTAGACAAAATTTATAAAACAGTAGTGCATGTGGATCCTATTTAAAAAATATCAAATAAAAAAGAACTTGCAAACAAGTTCTTTTTTATTTATATTCTACCTCTGTTCCCTCTATATTCTTCTTCCATCTCTTCTGTTATATTCTCAATCAACTCTTCTTTTTCTTCATTTGGATTTTGTTTTTGTTCCTTTTCTAACAATTCTTTTGCTTTTTCTTGATCTGGAACGCCATCTCTATATAATCCCCATTTTATTGCCAATTTTGAATAATCAATATTTTCTTCTAAATGATTATGTGATTTGGTACTAGAATCTCCATCAATATCTTCTCTAGTCAAATTATCACAATCTTTATGTTTTTCCGCTTCTTTTAAATTTTCATCAACTGTATAAACACCATTTGACTCATATTCTCCCATAACTCTTCTTGTTTGTGTATCTGTTGCAAATGTTGAATTACTATCTCTCATTTGAACTCCCATTGTTTCGTTTCCACCATGTTCTTCTTGACCAACATTTACTTCAATTCTCCCCATTTCTTTATTGTCAATTTGTAACACTTTATTTCCAATTTCATATTCACTTAAAATTGCATCTTTTTCTACATTTCCATCTTTATCAACTTGATATTTTAAAGCTGTTGGATTATTTCCTGATGCATCTCTTTGTTTCAAATTTGATACATATTTTTGTAATGGGACTATATTATTGTTTTTGTCAACTAATGCTAGCGAATATCTTGTTGAATTGTTTTTATAACTGCTTCCATTTTCATCTTTCATTTTACTCATTTGAGAAGATTCTATTACAGCCATTTTAGTAAATTCAGGAGGAATGTTTGCTCCTAACCATTTTCTTAAATCATGCATATCATTAGCTCTTTCTGAAAGATTTATTTCTTGTTTTACATTTATATCTTTAGTTGTAGTTTGTTTTTTCTCTTTTTTCTTTTGGTCTGTTTTTTTATTTTCCTTTTCTTCTTTTTCATCTTCTAAGTCAACTAATAATACATCTTTAACTTCTTCTATTCCTAAAATTATTTTAGTATATTCTTCAATCCTTGAAATTAATTTTGCTTCTTCAGCTATTTCTTCTTTATCTACTGAATTAATTTGATCTTTAATTTGATTACTTATTTTATTGTCTATAGTATTTTGCAACATAAGTATATTATCTTCCATTACTTTTGGATCATATACACCAATTTTTTTATCTTTTATAAAATACTCATATATTTCTCCTTTTTTTACAACTCTAACTCTTACTTTTTCTCCATTTTCTAACTGAAGTATCATCTTTATACCTCCTTTTAAGATAATTTAGCTATTAAATCATAATCATTTACTTTAATAATCTCACATTTAACAAAAGAATTTAATATTTCTTTATCAGGTTGTTTATCATTTTTTATATATACTAATCCATCAATATCCGGAACATCTTGCATAGTTCTACCAACATAATATTTTTTATCAAAAGATATGTCTTCAATCAAAACTTCTACTGTTTGTCCTATTTTGCTTTTTAAAATTTCTTTTGATATTTCTTGTTGTTTTTTCATAATCTTATTATATCTTGATTTTTTTGTATTTCCGTGGATTTGTTCAGGCATTTTTGCAGCAGGTGTTCCATCTTCTTTAGAATACATAAATACTCCCAATTTATCAAATTTTGTTTTTTCTACAAACTCTAATAATTCTTCAAAATCCTCTTTGGTTTCCCCTGGAAATCCTACAATTAAACTTGTTCTTAATGTTACATTAGGTATCTTATTTCTTATTTTTTCTATTAATTTTTCTATATTTTCTTTGTTTGTTTTTCTGTTCATTCTTTTTAATATTGAATTTGAAATATGTTGTATAGGTATATCAAAATATTTTGCTACTTTTTTATTATTTGCTACTACTTCTATTAATTCCTCAGTAATTCCTTCAGGATATGAATATAAAAATCTTATCCATTTAATTTTTCTTATTTTACTTAGTTTTTCAATTAAATCTGCTAATCTATTTTTTCCATATATATCTACTCCATATTTAGTTGTATCTTGAGCTATAATAATTAATTCTGTTATCCCTTTTTCAGCTAATTGTTTTGCTTCTTCTATAATATCTTCTTCTTTTCTGCTAACAAATGGTCCTCTAATATATGGGATTGCACAATATGTACATTTATTACTACAGCCTTCTCCTATTTTTAAATATGCAAAATTACTTCCTGTTGTTATTGTTCTATTCATAAATTGTTCTTGTAAAAACATTGGCATTTTAGGTATTTGAGTTATTTTATGACTAGTTTTTGTTTTAGTTTCCTCTACAATGTTCTTCTTTATTAAATTATTTATTTTCTCCCATAAATCATCATATTCATCTATTTTTATAAATAAGTCAACTTCTGGCAGTAGTTTTACTAATTCATCATAATATCTTTGTACTAAACATCCCATTACAATTAGATATTTGCATCTTTTTTTCTTGTATTCTGCCATTTCTAAAATTGTATTAATTGCTTCTTCTTTTGCAGAATCAATGAATCCACATGTATTTATTACTATTATATCTGCATCTTTTTCATTGTTAACAATTTTATAATTATTTTCTTTGAATATTCCAATTGTTGTTTCTGTATCTATTAAATTTTTACTACATCCAAGTGATATAAATCCTACGTTCATTTTCTTCCTTTCTTTAGCCTGTATGGCTACATATGTGTTTTCTTGTTAGTTCCATTAAATCTAAATTAGTAAATCCTTCTACTTGTGTTTTTGTTCTATCTTTTTTTAATTCTTCTCTTAATATTTTTTCTATTTGTTCTCGATCTTCTTGTTTCTTCATGTCTATATAATCAATAATTATAATTCCACCTATATCTCTTAATCTTATTTGTTTTGCTATTTCTATTGTAGCTTCTTTATTTACTTTAAATACTGTTTGCTCTAGATTTTTATTTCCTGTATATTTTCCTGTATTTACATCAATTGCTGTTAATGCTTCTGTTTTATCTATTGTTATAAATCCTCCACATTTAAGCCACACTTTTCTATTTTGTGATTTTTCTATTTGTTTTTCTATATTAATTTTTTCAAATAAATTTTCTCCTTCTTGTATTGCAATTTTTATATTTGCATATTCTTTATTTTCTTTTTTTAATTCTTCCATTCTTTTATATTCTTTTTTATTGTTTACTATTATTTCATTTATAACTTTATCTGTTAAATCTATTAATATTTTTTCTACTATATCTTCGCTTTTATATAGCAATTGTGGATTATTTTGGTTGGGATTAATACTTGTCTGTGTTATTTTATTCCACTTGTTTTCTATATTTTTTATATCTTCAATAATTTCCTTTTCTTTTCCTTCTGCTGAAGTTCTTATTATAGCACCATTTCCTTTGCTTAAATTTTCTTTTACAAGTTTTATTAGTCTTTGTTGTTCTTTTTCATCTTCTATTTTTTGTGAAACTGTAACAATATCTGTATTTGGCATAAAAACAATATATTTACTTGGTAAATTAATATGAGTTGATACTCTAGCTCCTTTTTTTTCGTTACTATCTTTTTTTACCTGTACTAATAATTTTTGACCTTGTTTTGCCACTTGAGAAATATCTATATTTTCATCATATTTTTGTTTTTTTTCATCTACTTTAGGTAGAATATCTTTTAAATGTATAAAACTATTTTTTTCTGTTCCTATATCAACAAAAGCTGATTGCATTCCCTTTATAATATCTTTTACAATTCCTATATATATATTTCCTTCTTTTCTTTCTATAGTGTCTTCCTCTTCATAATATTCTATTAATTTTTCATTTTCAACTAATGCTATTTCTTTTTTGTTATTTATTGTTTGTATATATAATTCTGTCATATTTTCCTTCCTTTTCTAATTAAATTTATTCATTGCTGTATCTACACCATTTTTTATAATTTCAATTAAAGCATCTTTTGCTTTAGTAGTTCCATCTTCTAATTTTTCAATATCATCTTTTGATATTTTCCCTATAACATAATTAATTAAATCTGATTTGTTTGATGGCATTCCTATTCCTACTCTAACTCTAGTAAAGTCTTGAGTTTTTATTTCATTAACAACTGATTTCATTCCATTATGAGTTCCTGGTCCACCTTTTTTTCTGATTTTTATAATTCCTGGTTCTATATCTATATCATCATAAATAATTATTAGTTCTTCTTTATTTATTTTATAAAAATCCATTACTTCTTTTATAGCAGTTCCACTTAAGTTCATATATGTTTGAGGTTTTAATAATATAACTTTTTCTTTTTCTATAATTCCATTACCATACAATGATTTGAATTTACTTTTATTTATTTCTATATTATATTGCTTTGCTAATTTGTTTATAGTGTTAAATCCCATATTGTGTCTTGTATTGCTATATTCTTCCTCTGGATTTCCAAGCCCTACAATTAAATACATTTAATATACTCCTTTTTATTTACTATTATTAATATTTTTTACAATTAATTTATCATAAATTTAATCTTTTTTTAAATCTCCTATTTTCTATTTTACCTTTTTTTTAGCTTTTTTTCAAGTCTTTCTTATAATATAAAAAAAGACACTTTAAAGTGTCTTTTTTATTTATAAATTATTCTGCTGATTCTTCTGTTTCAGAAGCTTCTTCAGGAGCTTCATAAGCTTCTAATATAGCTTTTTGAATTTTTTCTCTAGTTTCAGCATTGATTGGATGAGCTATATCTCTGAATTCTCCGTTTGGAGTTTTTCTGCTTGGCATAGCTATAAATAATCCATTTTGGCTTTCGATAACTTTGATATCGTGAACTGCGAATTCATTATCGAATGTTACAGAAGCAACAGCTTTCATTCTGTTCTCTGAATTAACTTTTCTTAAACGTACATCTGTTATTTGCATTGTAGTGCACCGCCTTCCTTAAGTTTTAATATATTTTGTACATATTAGTTTAATCTTATGTACATTTATATTATTCTTCATAAAAAATGTTTTTCCTTCTTTTTTTTACAAAAAAATTATTTTAGTTTTATTTATATATTCCCATACAACATTTATATATTTTTTTAATATAATATAATGTTTATATATTTAAAATTTGATATTAATTATATTATAAATTTCTTACAAAGTATTGAAATTTTATAAATATAATTATATAATCTACCTGTTATGTAAAAGGAGAGTTTATTATGCCTAATATAGATAATATAAAAAAATATAAAAATATACATATGATTGGAATTGGCGGAGTAAGTATGAGCGGCATAGCTGCTATCTTAACTAATTGGGGCTTTAAAGTAACTGGTTCTGATTGTGCAAATTCCGAATCTGTTAAATTGTTGCAAGAAAAAGGAATAAAAGTAACAATTGGTCATAATTTGGAAGATGTTTCTAATTCTGATGTAGTTGTTTATTCAGCTGCAATAAAAGAAACTGACCCTGAAATGCTTGAAGCTAAAAAACTAAATATTCCAACAATCGAAAGAGCAGATTTTTTAGGTAAAATTACAAGATGTTATAAAGATACTATTTGTGTTTCTGGTACACACGGAAAAACAACAACAACTTCTATGATTTCACTTTGTTTTATAGAAGCTCTTAAAGACCCTAGTATTCAAGTAGGTGCTTTTCTAAAACAAATTAATGGAAATTATAAAATCGGTAATAGTGAACATTTTATTATAGAAGCATGTGAATATGTAGAAAGTTTCTTAAAATTTAGTCCTAAGGCTGAGATTATTTTGAATATCGATAACGATCATTTAGATTACTTTAAAACTTTTGATAATATAAAAAATGCTTTTATTAAATATGTAAAATTACTTCCTAATGATGGATTATTAATATTAAATGGTGATGATTCAAATTGCTTAGACTTACAATCACATACCACTGCTAAAACAATTACATATGGAATAACAAATAAGAAAACAAATTTCTTTGCTGTAAATATTGTATTTGATAATGATGGATTTGCTGAATTTGACGTATATCATAATGATGAATTTTTTGATAGAATTAAATTATCTGTACCAGGAATGCATAATGTATTGAATGCTTTAGCTTGTATAGCAGTTTGTACAGAATATGGAATTGACAAATCTTCTATAAAATTAGCCTTATCAAAATTCACAGGTGCTCATAGGAGATTTGAATTTAAAGGAAAAATAGCAAATAAAGCAAGTGTCTATGATGATTATGGTCACCATCCTACAGAAATAATTGCAACAGCAAAATCTTTAATGAACAAAAAATATAATAAATCTTGGGTTGTATTCCAACCTCATACATATAGTAGAACTAAAAATTTATTAGATGATTTTGCAAAAGCTTTACTTAATTTTGATAATATTATAATTTTAGATATTTATGCAGCTAGAGAAAAAAATACTTATGGAATAACATCTAAAGACTTATCAGACAAAATCATATCTTTAGGTAAAGATGCTAAATATATACCAGATTTTAATGAATGTGTTTCTTATATAAAAAATAACATTCAAGAAAATGATATTGTTATGACATTAGGTGCTGGAACAGTTACTGAAATTGGACCAATGTTAGTTGATTAAAAGATTGCCAAAGGGGACGGACCTTTTTGGCAATCTTTTTTTATTTTTAACAGAATTTCAAACAACTACAGTAATATAATGTTTTAAAGTGAACGCTGTGGGGACCGACAAGTTTAGAATATGTTATAAAATTTGCGTCAGCTATAATTTTATTTACATATTCTACGTAGTTGGGGGTGAACGTAAAACATTATATTACTGTTTTTTCTATATAATCAAAGATTGCCAAAAAGGTCCGTCCCCTTTGGCAATCTTTTTATGCAGTTTCTTTTTGTTCACTTTTTTCTGGCACTTGTCTTTTTTTCTTTACTGTTGGTTTATGTTCTTTTCTTTCTTCATTTATAATTGTCTCTGGTCCAGCATTGTTTAATACTGTTTCCTTTGTAATTATACATTTTTCAATATTAGGATTTGAAGGTATTTCAAACATTATGTCTCTCATAATTTCTTCTAATATAGAACGTAATCCTCTAGCTCCTGTTTTTCTTTCAATTGCTTTATCAACAATTGCTCCTAATGCAGCCTCTTTAAACTCTAATTCTACTCCATCAATTTCAAACAACTTTTGATATTGTTTTATTAATGAATTTTTTGGTTCTAATAATATTTTTACTAAGGCCTCTTTATCTAGGTCTTTCAATGTTGCAACTATTGGTAATCTTCCAATAAATTCTGGTATCAATCCAAATTTCAATAAATCTTGTGGTAATAATTCTTGGAAAGTTTCATATTGATTTATTTCTTCTTTTCCTTTTATTTGAGCACCAAATCCTATTAGTTTTTCCCCTGTTCTATCTTTTATGATATTTTCTAATCCTTCAAATGCTCCTCCACATATAATTAATATATTTTCTGTATTAATTTGAATTAATTCTTGGTTTGGATGCTTTCTTCCTCCTTGAGGTGGTACAGATGCAACTGTTCCTTCTATTATTTTTAATAATGCTTGTTGCACACCTTCTCCACTTACATCTCTTGTTATAGATGGGTTTTCAGATTTTCTTGTTATTTTATCTATTTCATCTATATATATTATACCTTTTTCTGCTTTTTGTATATCTCCATCAGCAGCTTGAATTAATTTTAATAAAATATTTTCAACATCTTCTCCTACATATCCAGCTTCTGTTAAAGTTGTTGCATCAGCAATAGCAAATGGCACATTTAATATTTTTGCAAGAGTTCTTGCAAGTAATGTTTTTCCGCATCCAGTTGGTCCTAAAAGTAATATATTACTTTTTTGAATTTCAACATCATCTTTTGATGCATTTTCTTCATGAGCTATTCTTTTATAATGATTATATACTGCTACAGATAATGTTTTTTTAGCTTCATCTTGCCCTATTACATAATCATCTAAAACTTTTTTTATTTTTCTTGGACTTGGTATTTCACTTAATTCGTTTAATGTATATCCTGCATTTTCTTCATCATATAATTCTGCTTCAATTATACTTGTACAAAGTTCAACACATTCATCACATATATATACTCCTGGTCCAGCAACTATTTTTTTTACATTTTCTTGTGCTTTTCCACAAAAAGAACATCTTATACTTTTTGGTATTTCATTTTTAGCCATAATTCTCTCCCTCTTATATAGTAAATATTTTTCTATTTATTATATTAAAACTTATTTTCTTTTGTCCATAATTCCATCTATTAATCCATATTTTAAAGCTTCTTCTGCTGTCATATAGTTATCTCTTTCTGTATCTTTTTGTATTGTTTCAATTGATTGACCAGTTCTATCACTTAAAAATTTATTTAATTTTTCTCTTGTTTTTACTAAATGGTCTGCATGTATTTTTACTTCTGTTGCTTGACCTGAGATTCCTCCGCCACCGATTAATGGTTGATGTATTAATATTTCTGCATTAGGTGTTGCAAATCTTTTTCCTTTTTCACCTGCTGCTAAAAGTGCTGCCCCCATACTTGCTGCCATACCTATACATATAGTTGATACAGGGCATTTAATATAATTCATTGTATCTATAATTCCCATACCATCTGTTATTGATCCTCCTGGTGAGTTTATATATAAGTTTATATCTTTATCAGGATCTTCTGATTCTAAAAATAATAATTGTGCAATTATTAAACTTGAAGTTGTTGGATTAACATCCTCACCTAAAAATATAATTCTATCTTTTAATAATCTAGAAAATATATCATAAGATCTTTCTCCTTTACTTGTTTGTTCAATTACATATGGTACTAAACTATTTTTTTCTAACATAATTTTTTCCTCCTTAAATTCCTTTTTGAATAAATCATATATTTAATTTTTAGTAATTTCAAATCTATTTACTTCAAAAAATTTATTTTATTATATACCAAAATATTAAATAATGAAATAGAATTTTAAAAAAAGTTGAGATATTTTCATATTTATACCCCAACTTTTTATATCATAAACTTATTTTTTATTTTTTATAATATTAATTATTTTATTTTTGCATTTTCTAATAAGAAATCAATAGCTTTTTCTGATTCGATTCCTTGTTTAATGTAATTTCTTACATTTTCATTTTTTAGGAATTCTTTGTCATCTTCTTTTCCGTAATTTTTAGCCATTTCTTTCATTTTTTCATCTATTTCTTTGTCTGTTGCTTCAATTTTTTCTGCTTTAATAACTGCTTCTAAAGCTAATCTTGATTTTATTCCTTCAATAGCTTGAGGTTCGTATTCTTTTCTCATATCTTCATTTGTTTTTCCCATCATTTGAAGATATTGTTCTAATTTTAATCCTTGATATGATAATCTTTGTTCAATATCTTTTACCATGTTGTCTATTTCCATTTCAACCATTCCTGATGGAATATCTACTTTAACATTTTCACATAATGCTTTGATTACAGCATCTTGTGTTTCATATTTTGCTTTTTCTTCATTTTGTTTTTGTTGTTTATTTTTTATGTCTTCTTTTAATTCTTTTAAAGTATCAAATTCACTAACATCTTTTGCGAATTCATCATCTAATTTTGGTAATTCTTTTTTCTTTATTTCGTGAACTTTTACTTTAAATGTAGCATCTTTTCCAGCTAAATCTTTTGAGAAATACTCATCTGGGAATTTTACATTTATATCTTTTTCTTCATCAATTTTCATTCCTATAACTTGATCTTCAAATCCAGGGATAAATGTATTACTTCCTATTTCTAAATCATGTCCTTCTGCTTTTCCTCCTTCAAAGGCTTTTCCGTCTACAAATCCTTCAAAGTCTATTGTTGCTATATCTCCTTTTTTAACTGGTCTATCTTCTATAGTAATTAATCTTGAGTTATGTTCTTGCATATGTCCTAATTCATGTTCTATATCTTCATCTGATACATTATACTCAACTTTTTTAATTTCTATACCTTTATATTTTCCTAATTCTGCTTCTGGTTTTGTTTGCATAATTGCAGTAAATATTAAGTCTTTTCCTTTTTCGATTTGAGTAACTTCTATATCTGGTCTGCTAACTACTTCTAATTTGTTTTCTTTTACTGCTTCATCTAATGCTTCTCCTGCAACTTCATTAAAAGCATCTTCATAGAAGATTTCTTTTCCATAATATTTTTCTACAATATTCATAGGTGCTTTACCTTTTCTAAATCCAGGTATATTAAAATATTTTGCACTTTTGAAATATACTTTTTTTATTGCTTCATCAAATTTTTCAGCTTTTACTGTTATTTCTAATTTAACTTCGTTTGCATTTTTTGTTTTTTCTACTTTACAACTCATTTTATTCATCCTTTCTTTTTATTGCATAGCCTATTTATTATACCACATTTTTCCTATTTTGCAAGGAATTTTTTATATTTTTAAAAAAATACTTGTTTTTTTATTAATTTTATGATAAACTTATAAACAGTCAATTTATTTTAGATTATTTAGGAGGTGCAATCTAGATATGGCAAAATGTGAAATTTGTGAAAAAACAGCTAGTCATGGAAATAAACTTAGCATAACTCGTTCTCATATAAGTAAGAGATCACCACGTACTTGGAAACCAAACTTAAGAACTGTAAAAGCTGATATAAATGGTGAAGTTAAAAAAATCCATGTATGCGCAAAATGTTTAAAAAATGGAAAAGTAAAAAGAGCATAAGCTCTTTTTTTGTTTTTATTCTTTAATTCCAAATATTAATTTAACAAATCCTCTTAAGAATCTAGGAACTTTTTTTACTACGACTGTCATATGTATCCCTCCTTTTTTGTTAACATGCTAGCCACATAAAACCAACACAAACTATTGTTACTCCAATAATAAATAACCAACCTGTTATGGGAAGTAATAAAACTAATAATATTCCTAATCCTAAGCCAATTAAGCATACTGCAAGTGTCTTTTTAAAAGCACATAACATTTTTTATACCTCCCTATTCTTTGTTTTTGTATATTATATTATTTGTTTTCTTTATTTGTTCCTTTTTATGTAAAACATTTTTAATTCTACTAATATTTTGCTTTATTTGACTAAATTATATTTTTATTATAATATAAAAGAACAAAAGCAAATATTAAGGTTGTGTTAATAATGAAAAAAGAAGATTATATTGAATTAATAAAAATATTAAAAGATTATTATCCTGATGCTACATGTAGTTTAGACTTTAATACACCATTTGAATTAGTAGTTGCTGTTATGCTCTCAGCTCAATGTACAGATGAAAGAGTTAATAAAACAACTCCAAAACTTTTTGAACGTTGTAAAACAATTCAGGATTTTGCTAATATAGATATTAACGAATTAGAAGAAATTATTCACCCTTGTGGTTTTTATAAAAATAAAGCAAAAAATATCAAATTATGTGCAAAACAAGTTTTAGAAAATTTTAATGGAGAAGTTCCTCAAACTATGGATGAATTAATGAGTTTAGCAGGAATTGGTAGAAAAAGTGCTAATGTTATTATGTTAGAAGTCTTTAAAAATCCTCAAGGTATTGCTGTTGATACACATGCTAAAAGAATTTCTAATTTAATTGGTTTGTCTAGTCAAAAAGAGCCTAAAAAAATAGAACAAGATTTATTAAAAATATTTTCAAAAGAATATTTAAAAGATATTAATCATCTTCTTGTATGGCATGGAAGAAATACTTGTATTGCTAGAAAACCAAAATGTGAAACTTGTCCAATAAAAAATTTTTGTAATAACTATTTAAATAATAAATAATTTTATAGTGTGTAATTATTTACACACTATTTTTTTGAAATATTTCAATTGACAAAATACTTTTTAAGATATATATTTTATCATATAAAAATATATTAGGAGGTACTAAAAAATGTTAAAAAACAAATTCAAGATTATTGGTTTGCTTTTTATTATTCTTTCATTAATTATAGTCCCTGTTGTTAAAGCTGAAAATGAAGTAAACAATGATAATATTATTATTAGTGAAGATCCTCAAGCAAATGATAATCAACAAACAGATATTACTACTGAACAAAGTTCAGAAAGTCAAAATATCCAAAATTCAGAAAATAATTTCAAAAAAAGTGATGTATATTTAGTAGGAGATAATATTACAGTAGATTATATTGTAGATGGTAACTTATTTATATGTGCAAATTCTGTTACTATTAAATCACAAATAGGTGGAGATGCTTTTATTTTAGCAAATTCATTAAATATTGAACAAGATGGTTATATCTTTAGCAATCTATTTACTACTTCTAATGAAGTAAATATTAAAGGTGTTGTATATGATGTATATGCATTATCTAACAATTTAACAATATCAGGATATGTTTACAGAGATGTAAGATTATCTTGTAAAAATCTTAATATACTTGGTACAATTGGAAGAAATGCTTTTGTTAATTGTAATAATATGTCTTTTCAAACTGCAAATGATACTGAGTCACAAGAAACAACTAACACTATTACAGCAAACAGTTCAATAGTAGGAGATTTAAATTATAGTTCTCCAAATGAAATTTCTGTTCCTGAAAATGTTGTAAAAGGAAATGTGAATTATTCAAAATCTTCTGAAGACTCTAATTCTTCTTTTGATATAAAAGATAATATCTTTTCTTTAATAACATTCATTGTAACAGTAATAATAATATGGTTAATATGTTTATGGTTAGCACCTAAATTTGTAGAATCAACAAAAACTTTATCTAAGAAAAAAGTTGCAACAACTGTTTTACTAGGAATATTAGCTCCTATTGCATTAATTGTATTGTCTGTAATATTAATTATAGCAAAATTCACTACTCCAATTGGATTCTATTTAGTTGGTTTACTAGTTATATTAATGAGTATTAGCACTTCAATATTTGTAATTAGTTTAAATAATATAATCTGTGATAAATTAAAATTAACAAAATCTATACAAATTCTAGGTATGTTAATATTATCTTGTATTGTATTAAAATTAATTAGTTATATTCCTTTCTTGGGACCTTTAGTTGGATTTGTTGCAGTAATATATGGAACAGGAACAGTTCTTTATAATCTATTTATAAAAACAAAATCTATAAATAATAAAAATGATGAAAACAGTAAAAAACAAGATAAAAATAAATAATTAACTAAAAAATAACTCTAATAATTTTTTCAAAATAATTATTAGGGTTATTTTTTAGTTTTATTTTTTTAATTCTTCTATAATTGGTTTAAAATCTTTAGCCATTACAATCGCTGTTCCAGATACTAAAACATTTGCTCCTGCTTCTTTTATAATAGGTGCTGTTTTTAAATTAATTCCTCCATCTGCTTCTATATCTATTTCTATATTGTTATTATCAACATATTCCTTTAATTTTTCAATTTTTTCAACCATATCTGTTATTAATGTTTGTCCTCCCTTTCCAGGTTCTACTGTCATTATTAAACACATATGAATATATGGTAAAAATTCAAAAATTTCTTCTACTTTTGTATTTGGTTTTACTGCTATTCCAACTTTGCAATTATTTTCTTTTATATATTTTATTAAATCATAAACTTCTTGTTTGTCTTTGCAAGCTTCATAATGAAATGTAATTATATTAGGTTCAACAGCTATAAAATCATTTATAGCTTCTTTTACATCTTCTACCATTAAATGAATATCTAATGGTAAATTAGATATTCTCTTTATGTATGATGCTGACTCCAACATTTTTTCATATGTATTTTTCTCTACAAATTTCCCGTCCATAACATCAATATGGAAATAATCTGTTTTAGCTGCTTCTAATTTAAAAAAAGTTGCAGACTCTTCTCCTTTTTTTACAGAAAGAATTGATGTTGAAACTTCTACCATTTTTTATATTCCTCCTTTTCTTTCAATTCATTATATATTTTACAAAATCTATCATATCTTTCTTTGCTTATTTGTTCTTTTTCTATAGCATTTTTTATACCACAATTCTCTTCTTTGATATGTGTACAACCTATAAATTCACATTTTTTTATATATTCTAAAAACTCTTTATAATGTTTATCTAATTCTTTACTTTTTATTTCTGATATATCAAATGTTGAAAATCCTGGCGTATCTGCTATATACGTATTTTTATCAATTTTATACAATTTTATTGATGTAGTAGTATTCTTCCCTCTTTTATTTTTTTTACTTATTTCCCCTTCTTCTGTCATATTATCATTAAAAATAGCATTTATTAATGTTGACTTTCCAACACCAGAATTTCCAGAAAAAGCATTTATATTATTTTTTAGTTGTTCTTTTAATGTGTCTATACCAACATTATTTTTTGCTTCTGTTTCTATAACTTTGTAACCTATCTTTTCATATATTTCTTTTATTTTTTCAAATTGTTTTTTAATATCTAAATCTGTTTTATTTAAAACTATCACAGCTTCTACTCCTAGAAATTCTGCAAAAGCTAATTGTTTATCTAACATAATTAAATCTGGTTTAGGATCTTTGCTTGACACAACTAAAATAATTTGCGTTATATTAGCAACTTTAGGTCTTTTTATATAAACTTTTCTTGGCATTATTTCTTCTATTACTGCTTTTTTATTTCCTTTATCTAGCACTTCTATTTCTACATTATCTCCTACAACAGGTGAGATTTCATTTTTTTTAAATTTTCCTCTAGCTGTTGCTTCATATATTTGTTTATCTTCTGCTTCTATTTTATACAGATTAGAAATGTTTTCTATAATTAATCCTTGCATTATTCCTCCATTTATTTTAGGGAACGAAGTCATCGTTCCCTATTTTTATTAAAAACTAATTGATGTTTCATTATTAAAGTTTACATTTTTTGTTCTAGTCCAGCTTCCACCATTTGAATCTGTAATTGTAATTGTTAAGTCCATTGTACCTTTTCCTGTTATTGATGCTGATTTATTTGTTGTATTTTTATCAACTCCAGAATCAGAATATAATGTTGTACCGCCTGCTTTTATTGAAATATTTACTGTTTTAGCTGTTGAAGTTTCTGTAGAATTTGTGCCTTCTGAATTTTCGCTATATCCTCCTGTTATTGCTTTTATATTCATATTTACAGTTAGTGATTTAGATGCTTCATAATTATTTACTGTTATTGTAATTGTAGTTCCTTTTTCTACTGATTTACCAGAATCTAAACTTTGTTTTAATACTATTCCACTATCTTTTGAGCTATCTTCAGCATTTGTTATAGAAACAACAAATCCTTGAGCTTCTAACGCTTTTTTAGCTTCAGCTTGTGTCTTTCCTACAACATCTGGAACTGTTACTTTTTCTGTTCCTGTGCTTACATGAATTTTTACAGTATCTCCTGCAAAAGCATCTGTATTTGGATCTGTTTCTTGGCTAATAACATATCCTTCTTCTACTTTTTTACTTGTCTCTTCTACTACTTCTACTTTTAATTTAGCATCTTCTAAAGCTTTTATAGCTTCATCTTTTTGCATTCCAACAACTTTTGGTACAGTTGTTTTTTCTTGTCCTTTACTTACTACAACTTTTACTGTACTTCCTTTTTTGACTTTATTATAATTCTCTACATAAGAAGGATCTTGAGAAATAATGTATCCTTCTGGAACATCTTTATCATATTCTTCTTTTTCTACTTCAAATTTTAGTCCAACATTTTCAATTTCTTGTTTAGCTTCATCTTGTGATAGTCCTACTACACTTGGCATTTCTACTTCTGGCGGATTAGTTATATTTAAAAATAACATTGTTCCACCTAAACTTATTACAAATAATAATATTAAACCAATTATTGAACTTAAAACTTTATGATTTTTTATAAAAGTTTTTAGTTTTCCTTCTTTTTTACCCTTTTTATTGTTTTTGTTAGAATTTTTGTCCATTCCTCTATACATACTTGTATCTATTTTTTGTGTTTTGGCTGTTGGATCATATTCTTCTTCAACAAAATCTCCTTCTGGATCTTTTAGTGCTTTTCTTAAATCAACTAGCATTTCTGTTGCTGATTGATAACGCATTGAACTTTCTTTTTGTAATGCTTTCATTATTATTTGATTAACAGATGTTGGAATTTTAGGATTAAGTTCTATTGGTTCTTTAGGTTCTTCTTGCATATGTTTTAATGCAACTGATACAGGTGTATCTGCATCAAATGGAACTCTTCCTGTTAACATTTCATACATTACAACTCCCAATGAATATATATCAGATTTTGCATCTGTAAATCCGCCTCTAGCATGTTCTGGAGAAAAATAATGTACAGATCCTATTGTTGTTCCAAATGCTGTAATCGTAGAATTTGATACTGCCTTTGCTATACCAAAATCAGTTACTTTTGCTACCCCATCTTCTGTAATTATTATATTATGTGGTTTTATATCTCTATGTATAATATTATTTCTATGAGCTACCTCTAATGCAGAAGCAATTTGTATTGCTACATTTAGAGACCATTTCCATGGTAAAGGGCCTTCTTCTTCTAAAATAATTTCTTTTAATGTTTTTCCCTGTATAAGTTCCATTACAATGTAGTATAAATTTCCTTCTACTCCTACATCATAAATTGATACAATATTGGCATGAGTTAATCTTGCAGCAGATTGAGCTTCTCCTTCAAATCTTTTTATAAACTCTTCATCTGTAGTAAATTCATCTCTTAAAATTTTAACAGCAACATTTCTTTTTAGCACTTTATCTTTTGCTTTATAAACAGTTGCCATTCCACCATTACCTATTTTTTTTATAATCTCATACCTATTTCCTAATAACTTACCTTCTATATTCATATTTATCTCTCCTTAATATGCATTTATATGTAGATTGTTATATGTTTTTTATAACTATAGCAGTTATATTATCATATCCTCCATTATTGTTTGCTATTTCAACCAATTCTTTTGGTGCTTGCTCTATATTCTTTTTAGCATGTTCAAACATTTCTTCTTGTGGTACTAAATTTGATAACCCATCTGAACAAATAATTAATATATCATCTTTTAGAAATCCTTTTACCATAACATCTGGTTCAACGAAAGCATTACATCCGAAGTGCTTTCATAAGCATATTTTTTTGAGGATGATGTATAGCTTCTTCTTTTGTTATTTTTCCATCTTTAACTAATTTTTGCACATAACTATGGTCTTGTGTTAATTTTCTCATAAATTCTTTTCTTATTCTGTATATTCTGCTATCTCCTACATGTCCAATAAATGCTCTATTATTATATATTAAACATATTTCTAATGTAGTACCCATTCCTTCCAATTCAGCATTTTCTTGTGATTTTTCATATACTATCATGTTTGCATATTCCATACTACTTGCTACTAATTGAATAATACTATCTTTGTCCTTTTCTATCTCTTTAAAATTATTTTCTATATAACTTTTTGCAGATTGTATTGCAAGTTTACTAGCTATTTCTCCACCATTATATCCTCCCATACCATCTGCTAACATATACAATTGTACTTCATCTAATGAATCTGATATATAATATGAATCTTGATTAATTTCTCTTACTTTTCCTATATCTGACTTTGCATAAGCTTTTATCATTTTTCCACCTCTCTTCTTTGCTTAAGTATTTTTATATACAATTATCCTATTATTTACTTTATTTCTTTATATCATAAGTTTTATATTTTTGCAAGTAATTTGACTAATCAACTCTTAGACTGTATAATAAATCAATGATATATTAATTTTAGGAGTTATAAAAATGAATAATAATTACTTAGAAAAATTAGAATTTAATAAAATAAAAGAAATATTATCTACATTTTCTTGCACATATATAGGAAAAGAATATTGTGCTAATTTATTTCCTACAAACATAAAAGAAGATGTTAAATACAGCTTAAAAGAAACACAAGAAGCAGTAAATTTAATTTCAAGAAATTCTTGTCCTTCTTTTTATGAAATAGCTGATATATCAATTCATTTAAAAAATTTAGAAAGTAACAATACATTATCTATAAAGTCTTTATTAGAACTAACAACTATACTAAAACTTGCCAATGAATTAAAAGAATATTTTAACAAAGACTTTATTGAAAATAATGATTACCCTATTTTATGCAATCTATTTATTGATCTTTACTCTAATAAAAATATAATAGAAAAAATAAATTTATGCATTATAGATGAAAATACAATTGACGATAAAGCTTCTAAATCTCTTTCTTCTATAAGAAAAAAACAAAAAAACTTAGAACAGGATATCAGAAATAAATTAAGCCAAATGATTCATTCTTCTACTTATTCTAAATTTATTCAAGATTCACTTGTTACAATTAGAAATGATCGTTTTGTTATACCTGTAAAAGAAGAATATCGCTCACAAATCAAAGGTTTTGTTCATGATATATCAAATGCTGGTTCAACAGTTTTTATTGAACCAATTTCTATTTTTGAAATGAATAATGAATTAAATCAACTAAAAATAGATGAAAATATAGAAATAGAAAAGATTTTAAAGGATTTATCATCCCTTTTTTATCCTTATATAGAGCAATTAAAAATGGATAGTGATTTAATTGGAAAGTTAGACTTTATTTTTGCTAAAGCTAAATTTTCTAATTCTTTAGATGCTATTACTCCTATAATTAATGATGAAAAAGAAATAAATTTAATAAATGCAAGACATCCTTTAATAGATAAAAATAAAGTTGTTCCAATTAGTGTCAATATTGGCAATACTTTTTCTGTGTTATTAATTACAGGACCTAATACTGGTGGAAAAACTGTAACTTTAAAAACCATTGGTCTACTTTCTTGTATGGCTTGTAGTGGTTTAAATATTCCAGCAGATGAACATTCAAGTATTTATGTTTTTGATGAAATATATACAGATATTGGTGATGATCAAAGTATTAGTGACTCTTTAAGTACTTTTTCATCTCATATGACAAATATAGTAGAAATAACTAAAAAAGTTACTCAAAATTCTTTAGTATTAGTTGATGAGCTTGGATCTGGAACAGATCCTATTGAAGGTGCAAATTTGGCAATTAGTATTTTAGAATTCTTTAAAAATAAAACATGTATTACTATTGCTACTACACATTATCAAGAGTTAAAACAATATGCTTTAGTTACAAATGATTTTGAAAATGCCTCTGTTGAATTTGATGTAAATACATTAAGCCCTACTTATAAATTACTTGTCGGTATTCCTGGCAAAAGCAATGCTTTTGCTATCAGCAAAAAATTAGGATTATCAGATAATATTATAAATAAGGCAAAATCTTTAATGTCATCAGACGCTGTAAATATAGAAGAATTACTAAAAACTATTTATGATGATAAGTCACTAATTGAAAAAGAAAAAGAAGAAATTCAAAAACAATTAAATCAAATAAATCTACTACGTAAATCTTTAGAAAGAGATAATTCTTTATTAAAACAACAAGAATTAGATTTAATTAACAATGCTAAAACAAAAGCTCGTAACATTTTATTAGATGCTAAAGAAGAAGCAACTAGTATTATAAAACAACTAAATAACTCTAAAGATTCTAATCAAATAAATGCATTAAGAAATAAATTAAATACAGATATTAAAAATATTAAAATAACCAATTCTAAAAATAGTTCAAAAGAACATATACCTTCTGAAGAAATAAAACCAAATATGGAAATTTATATTCCTACATTTAATAAAAATGGTATTATTTTATCACATGTTAATAAATCAAATGAAGTCCAAGTACAAATTGGAAACATAAAAACAAATATAAATATTAATAATATAGAAAAAATTTCAACTTCAAATAAAACTAATGAAACTTCAAATACTAACTTAGGTTATACTAAAATTTCGAAAACAAAAAATATAAAATCTGAAATTAATGTTATAGGATTAAATGTTGAAGAAGCTATCTTTGTTGTTGATAAATTTTTAGATGATTGTTCTCTTGCTAAATTACAAAATGTTAGAATTGTTCATGGAAAAGGCACTGGTAAATTAAGAACTGGTATTCACTCTTTCTTAAAAAATAACCCTCATGTTAAATCTTTTAGATTAGGAACTTATGGTGAAGGTGAAATGGGTGTTACTGTTGTTGAATTAAAAAAATAATAAAGATTAAAAATTTTATTTTTAACAAAAGACTATTTTAAAACATTTTAAAATAGTCTTTTGTTATTTAGTTTTGAGTTTTTTAAAAAATCTTTGACTTTTTATACATATTTTTCTATAACCACAACTGTCCTTCCACTTCTTGTTTTTCCTTCAAATTTCTTTATTACAAATCTTCCTTTTCCTCTAATTGTAATAACATCATTTAATTTGACCTGTTTTGATAATTTAGTCTCATTTTGTCCATTTATAAAAACTCTCTCTTGATTCATAATTTGAGCTGCTTTACTTCTAGATGTTCTTGCTAAATCAGAAACAATATTGTCTAATCTTAATGATGGAACAATAATTTTTATTTCTTCTACTTTTACCTCTTTTTTCTTTAACTTCTCTATTTCTACAATTTCTATCTTACTATTCTCAAATCTTGTTAAAGAAGGTAATTGCTCTTTTAATATGTTTGAAAATTCTTCTACTACAACAATATCTGCTCCTTGAGTAGAAACTATAATATCTCCTACTTTTTCTCTTTTTAATCCTAATTTTACAATTCCACCTAAGTAATTTCTATGAGTATATTTTCCTTTTTCTTCTTCTGGCAATTGTATTCTAACTATTTTTAACATTTTATTATAGTTTTTTTCTATCATGCTTTCAGTATAATTTTCTGGATATATGATAACTATTTTTCTTTCCGCTTCTTCATATCCACCATATAATTTGCAATTTGTAATTTGTATTTTTCTTAAGAAATTTTGTACTAGTGAAATTTGATACATATCTAAAAAATCAGTATATTGAATTTTATTTGTTTTTTTGGAAATTTCAATTTTATCTAATACTTGTGCTAAACATATTTTATCTTCTTGTTTTTTATAATCTTTTAGTAATTCTTGTTTATTCATATTTATGTCCCCTTACTTCTTTTTCTATACTTTCTTTATCTATATGATATATTTTTTCTAATTGATCTACTGTTCCATGTTTTATATATTCATCAGGATATGAATATGTTTTTATTTCTACATCTTTTATTTTTTCTTCTACAATTAATTCTTTTATAGCTGTTCCTAAACCATTTATACTTGTTCCATCTTCAATTGTAATGACATTTTTATTTTTCAATATTGATTTTTTTATTGTTTTTTTATCTAATGGTTTTAAAAATCTAGCATTTATTACTTCTGATTCTATATTATCTTTTTTTACATCTTCTGCTATTTCCATAGCTTTTGAAACTGCTTTTCCTATGGCTATTATTGTTATGTTATTTCCTTTTTTTAATATTTCAGCTTTTCCTTCTTTTATATCCTCATGTTTACTAAATTTGAATTTTCCTTCTTCTCCTCGAGGATATCTTATTACTACAGGTTTATTTAGTTTTATTGCTACTTCTAACATTTCTTCTAATTCTTTAAAATCTTTTGGCGCCATTATTGTTAAATTTGGAATCAACCTAAAAAATGCCATATCTAGTGTACCTTGATGTGTTTCTCCGATCTTGACCTACTACTCCTGCTCTATCCACACACATAATAACAGGCAAGTTTTGAATTGCAATATCGTGTATAACTTGATCATAAGCTCTTTGATAAAAAGATGAATAAATTGGTACAACTGGTATTATTCCTTCTCTTGCCATTCCAGCAGCTAAGCCTAATGCATGTTGTTCTGCAATACCCACGTCAAAAAATCTATCTGGAAATTCTTTTGCAAATTCTGAAAGCCCTGTTCCATCTTTCATTGCTGCTGTTATTGCCACAATTTTATTATTCTTTTTTGCTAATTCTACTAGCTTATCTCCAAAAGCTTTTGAATAGTCTTTTTCTTTTTTCTTTTTTGAACTTCCTGTTTCTATGTCAAAAGGTCCTGTTGCATGAAATCTATCTGGATTTTCTTCTGCTATCTTATACCCTTTTCCTTTTTTAGTTAAAACATGTATTAATACTGGTCCATCTAGTTGTTTACTTATTTTTAGCATTCTTTCTAATTCTTCTATATCATGGCCATCAACTGGTCCTAAATATCTAAATCCAATATCTTCAAAAAACATTTTAGGTATTATTAATTGTTTAATACTTCTTTTTATTCTTTGTATTATCTTAACTATTGGTTTTCCTACTACAGGAATTTTATTAACAAATTTTTTTATTGAAACATTTGACTTAGTATATGTTCTTTTGGTTCTCAATTTACTAAGTAGCATATTAACTCCGCCAATATTTTTAGATATACTCATTTCATTATCATTTAATATTACTGTTAATCTTGTTTTGCTACATCCTGCATCATTTAATGCCTCTAAAGCCATTCCTCCTGTTAAAGCTCCATCTCCAATAACAGCTAAAACTGAGTTGTTTTCTTTTTCTATATCTCTTGCTCTTGCCATTCCTAACGCTATTGATATTGACGTACTGCTATGTCCTGTATCAAAACAATCTGTTTTTGATTCTTTTATTTTTGGAAATCCCGCAATTCCATCTAATTGTCTTAATGTTTTTAGTTTTTCTCTTCTTCCTGTAATAATTTTATGCACATAAGTTTGATGACCTACATCCCATATTATTTTGTCTTTAGGTAAGTCAAACACACTGTGCAATGCAATTGTAAGTTCTACAACCCCTAAATTTGATGCTAAATGTCCTCCATTTTCTGAAACAATGTCTATTATATACTTTCTTATTTCTTCTGCTAATTTCTTTTTTTCTTCTGTGTTCAATTTTTTTATATCTTCTGCTGAATTTATTTTTTCTAACATGTTATCACCTTATTTTTTATTTAGCTTTTTTATTATAACACGTTTTTTTAGCTTTTTCTACCCCTCTCTTTTATACTATATATTCTATTGAATTATTTGGAAAATACTTTTTCATTTGTTCACACAAGAATTCTTCTCCATCTTCTCTTAATTCTTTTTTATACCAATACTTTCCCCTTCCTCTTCCTGTCATGTTCTCTTTATTATATAAATTTATTGCATTTGGAAATGCTTCTTCATTTATTTTAGTATGAACATAACTATAAGTCATAAATATAATTTCAAAAAACACATCTTTTTTTACTTTTTCTGATAATTCCATATTTAATGTTTGTATCAACTCTAAATATAATTGTTTCCAATTTTCTACCATTATAACTGGAGCTATTAAAATTCCTACTTTATAACCAGCTTCTTTTAATTTATTAATTGCTTCTATCCTACCTTTTAATCTAGATGTTCCAAATTCCACCTTATTTATAATTTCTTCTGGATTAACACTTACTCTTATAATTACTTTTCCTTTATGATCTAATGGTAATATAGGATCTACCATATCAAATTTAGTAGGTAATGTTAATAATCCTTTATTAGTATTTTTAAAATTTTCAATTGTCCATACTAAATTTCCTGTAATTGAATTTTCTAAAATCAAATCACTATTACTTCCAATCTCAAATGTTAATTCTTTTTCTGACTTCTGGGTTGTCTTTATTATTTTGTCTAACATTTGCTCCCTATTTACAAATAATCTAAGATATGCACACTTATTATAATTACATACTAAGTAACAATACATACATGCTGCTGTACATCCAGATGATGTATATGGAACTAAAAAATCTGATGTTTTATGATTTTCTACAAACTTATGAGTCTTTCTAACTCCTATAATTAAATTTTGTTTCATATAAGCAAATTCATTGTTTTGCTTTTTTCTCATTTCTTCTATATTATTATGATTTTCTATTTCTATTTTAGGAATATCTTTGTATTTTTTCATTAACTCTTGTCCAAGTTCATAATTAATTATATCTTTTTCATAATAAATTGCTTTTGGTTTAAACATATAAAATCCCTCCATTTTATATTTTAACCAATTCATTTTTTATTATTTATAATAAATTTCTTAAATTTTTATATAACAGGAAAAACTCATATGTGTGAATTACATACATATGAGTTTTTAGAAATTATTAGAATTATTCGTTGAAATCATTATGAAAATAATGGTTTCCAATTTTTAAAACTTTGATTCCTTTTCTGATTTCTTTTTGATATCCACTTACCAGATTTGGTTCGTAAAAATATCTTGCACCTTCAGAAAATTCAGATTTTGTTGGATCTTCTCCATTTACTGCATCTTCTACAGCTTTTTTACATTTTGGATATGCATCCAACATTTTTTGCGTAACTTTTGAAATCTTTGCAAACTGATTTGGAGCTGTTACAATTTCTTCAATAGATTTTTGTTTTTTATTAAACTTATATCTATTTAAAACTACTGCTGCAACTGCCACTTGCCCTTCATAAGGTTCACCTCTTGACTCTTGATAAACAACTTTTTCTATCATTTTCTTCTCAGCTTTGCTTATTTTTAAGCTAGCTGTATGGTCTTTGGAAGATTTATCTGCTTTATTAGTGTTCTTCTTCTTTTTTACCTTTTTCTCTTTTTTTGATGTTGTTTTCTCAGTTGTTTCAAAATTTTTAGGCCTCTTGTTAGCAACTTTATGTATGGCTATACTTAAAACTTTAACATTAGTTTCATATTTTTCATGTTCAACACTTTTGTTTTTATCACCAAAAGCTATAACAAGTATAATAACAAGAAATAAAATGAAAACAATGTGCTTTATTTCAACTTTTCTAAAAAAAGCTTTAGTCTTTTTTACAAACCGTCTTTTCAGTTTTCTAACAATACATCTACCTAGTCTTGGGCATCCTTCACAAGATTCCCGTCCTTCTTGAGGACAATTTCTAAATAACTTCATTTTTTTCCTCCTTTTTTCAAAACTCTACAGAGCTTTTTTATGTGCTTTACATAACTATATTGTACCATATTTATCATCTTTTTGCAAAAACACAAAAACACCCCATGGTCATTTTTACTGACCATGGGGCTCACCTCTTCTCCAAAATTATACTCAAAATTAAATTTTTCTCTTCATTGCATTTTTAGGCCCAAATACACATGGTGTTGTACATTTCCATCCTGGGAATGTACATCTTGCTCCTTTTGAATATGGTAATAATTCTTCATATATTTCTGGATTTTTTTCTTTTGTCGCTTCTAAATATTTTTTCATTATTCTATCTGTTTGTTCCATAATTTCAAGTTGAGCAGCTCCACATAAGCGTTCTGTACATTTTAATATGAAATTTTCTAGAGTTCCTCTTTCATTAACTTTTACTAACATTCCTTGTGGATAAAAATCTTCTAAAGATGATATATCTTTTAGCCATTCTTCTTCTAATTTAGTTCCTTTTATAATTGGTGGTACATAGTATTTAGGTTCATCTAAAAAGCTCATTTCATATATTAATGTTCTATGTCTTTGTGCTTGTGCTAATTGAGCAAAACTTGCTAAATAAGTTGTACAATAATTTTCTCCAAATTCTTCTTTTCTATCTTTTCTTTGTGCAAATAATGATAATTTACGATTTTTCATATTTGAATTTAGTTCATCTACTTTTAAATCTTTTAATTCATCCACAAATTCTTGAAGTACTGGTTTTAATTTTTTTGAAAATTTATTATTCTCTTCATTTTTTATGTAATCTTCAAACCAATGAATTGTATAATTTAGTTGGCAGAAGTTTAGAGTATGTCCCATAACTGTTGCAGGAGTAAATATACTAATTAAATATCTCGCATTTTCTTGTGCTAACTTTTCAACTCTCTTTTCATCTATTATTGGATATTCTTCACTTATTTTTTCTTTATATATTTCAATCCATTTTTCATATAATTCTTTTTCTTCTTTTGATGGATTCATCTTAGTGTATCTTGCTGATTTTTCTGATGTGTTATAAACTTTTTCATTGTTTAAAATCATTGCAAGTATTTTGGGAATTCCTTCTAAACTCAAATTATATGTTGGATGTCCAAATACGCTATGATGTCCAGATTTTAAAGTTCTGTTTGCTCTTTTTAATGTTTTTTCCTTGTCTTCATTTAATAATTTTTGTAAATCATCTGGTAAATAACATATTCCTGCTTCCTTACCAGAAAAATCAATTGCTTCTTCTTTTGGCATTTTATATCCTACTTTTGTTGATGCTACTACTTCTACTTTCATATTTTAATTCTCCTATCTTTTATTATTTTATATTAATATATCATAATGCTTTTTTATTGTAAATTGTTTTTCTTACTATATATCCCATTTTGGTACATATTCTTCTTCGTGTTCTCCTAGTTCTTGTACATATCCATTTTTTATATTAATGTTTTCTATATAAGATTGTATTTCTTCCCATTCATCCTTTGTTAATTTTCTATTTAATTCTTTATTTTCTTTTGCTTTGTATGTTGGAAAGTACTGAGCCATAACACTTACATATATTTCTTCTGGTAGATTTTCTTTTATCCATTTTAGTACTTCTTTACTATTTTCTATATTATTAGGAAGTACTAAATGTCTTATTATAACACCTTTTTGTATCATTCCTTCTTCATTTATTTTAGGCGTTCCTACTTGTTTTACCATCTCTTTAATTGCTTCTGTTGCTATTTTGAAATAATTATCCACGTTAGAATATTTTTTAGCTATGTAATTTTTAGCATATTTTAAATCTGGTAAATATACATCAATATACCCTTTTAACATTTTTAATGTTTCTATATCTTCATAACCATTTGTATTATATATAATAGGAATACTTAATCCTTTTTTTCTTGCAATTTTTATTGCTTCAATTATTTGAGGAACATAACTAGTAGGAGTAACTAAATTTATATTTTCTACATCTTTTTCTTGTTGCAATAAAAATATATTTGAAAGTTCTTCTATTGTTATTTCTCTTCCTTTTCCTAATTGACTTATCTCATAATTTTGACAATATATACAATTTAAATTACAATTCGAAAAAAATACTGTTCCTGAACCTTTTTTACCACTAATGCATGGTTCTTCGAAATCATGTATAGAATATAATGCAATCTTAACTTTGTCTGTTGCTTTGCATCTACCTGTATTTTTCAAATTTCTATTTACACCACATTTATGTGGACATATATTACATTTATTTAACTGTTCTATCATTTATTTTACACTACCTTTAAATATCTTTAACTTTTTCTACTACTAATTTTTCTTGTTCTTTTTTTAAATATACTTTTTTCTTTGAAAATCTACTAGAATTATTTTTTACCAAATTTCGAATTGATGATTCATTATCATTAGTGTTTACTTTTCCTATTTCTTCTCCCTGAATATTCCTTATTATAATACTTTCTTCTAGTGAATAATCTTCTAAATATTCTGTGATTTCAACAATATATTCATTTTTACTTTTCTTTATATCACTTAATAAAAACGTATCTTCTTGTGTATCTAAATCAGTTTGAGTTGTTATATATTTATCTATAGTTTCATCATATATAAAACTTTTATTACCTTCTTTAGGAAATTGTTTTGAAAATTCTACGCCAAATAATTCTTTAGCTTTATTTTGTATATCATCATATGATAATTCAAATTCTTCTAAATTCTTTTTTACTACTTCCCATGTCCATAATTCATCTGCATCATTAATATTCTCAAACGTTGGTAATGCTTTATTTGTAATTTCTTTCCACATATATATTTTTGATATATATTTTTCTATATTTTCTACTTCTTGAACTGTAACATTGCTTTTATTAGCCGTATTTCTATAAATAACCATTCCCAAAAATATAATTGCTAAAACACCTATAATGACAAATAACTTTTTCATTAGATTTCCCCCATTTTAGCATCCGCCTTTTTATTGTTTTTTATTCTATCATATAAAACTCTTTTTAACAAGAAAAAATCTAATTAACAAAAATATAGCTTTATTTTATTAATATTATCTTACTCCTTCTATATGAGCAAATCTAATATCTTTAAAATTATATTCTGAAATAGGTTTGTTGTAACTATCTAATGTATGTGATGCTATCTTTATACCTGACAAACTATAATGATTATCTATACCTACAATTACTAATGTATGACCAAATTTATTACCATCAAATGATAATTGTGCAATATCACCTAATTGTACTTCATCTTGGTTTGCTTTTTTTGCATATGGTCCTACTGATTTATTGTTAATTAAAAACTTATACAAAAATTCCACTCCGCTCCATGAGGGTGACTTATTATTACCATTTATATAATACCAACCTTTTTCTTTTACATAATTCATTGTGCCACTTCCTGCATATATACATTGGGATACAAAACTTGTGCAATCTCCTCCTATATTGTCAAAATTATAATATTTAGGATTTCTAGAAAAAGCCCATTTATTTGCGTATTCTATTGTCTTTTGTCTGTTATATTTAATTTTCTTCATATTTTTTCCTTTCTACTTCTTACATCTTTTACTTTCCTATAAACATTTGCACAAAAATTTTTCCATATTTAGAACTATTAACAACTCCTATACCAGTATAATTAAAACTAGAGTTTAAAATATTGGCTTTATGTCCAGATGAATTCATCCATGCATTAACAGCTCCACTATTACTTGAATTTGCAGCAATATTTTCACCTGCTGTTTTATAAGATATTTTAAAACTTTTCAACATATCAAATGGCGAACCGTAAGTTGGTGATGTATGAGAAAAATAATTATTTGTAACCATATCCTCTGCTTTTATCCTTGCTACTCTTTGCACTTTGCTATCCACTTTCAAAGCTGATAATCCGTTATTTGTTCTTTGTTGATTAATTAAATTGAATACTTCTTTTTCATCTGAGTTCATATTAGATGATATTTGTGTTCCCGAAGAATTTCCTGTATTGTTCTCTGTATTTCCACTATTATTTGAATTTGGATAAATTGCTTTTACATATTTTTTGCTTACTGCTCCAACATAATCTCCTTCTACTTGTACAATATACCAATCTCCCACTCCTGCAAAAACTCTTATATATTCATTTTTCTTTACTGTTGCAACAACTTTATAACCAGTACCTGGTCCACTTCTCACATTTAAAGTAGTTGCTGTTACTAATCCTGTTGAAAAATCCACTTTATAGTAATGTTGCATTCCAAAAGAAGTTGTAAATATGCCTATCATTAGTAAAAAAGTCATAACCATTGTGACTTTAAGTATACTTTTTTTCTTTATTGTAATTACTTTCATAAAACACTCCTTTTATTTATTTTATTAAAATATATTATACTAAGAATGTCCTTTATGATAAAAAAATGGCAAAAAAATCACTAATAAGATTTGCTCTTACTAGTGATTTTTTATATGATTATTCAGCTTTTTTTTCTTCTTCTTTTTTTGCTTCTGCTGGTGTTGTTTCAGTTTTAGTTTCTTCAGCAACTGGTGCTGTTTCTTTAGCTGGTTCTTCTACAACTTCTGTTTTTTCTTCTACTGGTTCTTCTGCTAAATCTTCTTTGATAGTTATTTCTCTGTTTTCAATTCTTGCTCCTACCATTTCTTTTGTTTTAGCAGCTTTACCTACTCTGTCTCTTAAGTAGAATAATCTAGCTCTTCTTGCTTTACCTACTCTTACTAATTCTACTTTTTCAACTAAAGGTGAATGTACTAAAAATGTTTTTTCAACACCTACACCATATGATATTTTTCTAACTGTAAATGTTTGGTTAACTCCTCCACCTTGTACTTTTATTATAATTCCTTCAAATACTTGGATTCTTTCTTTGTTTCCTTCTTTTATTCTTACGTGAACTTTTACTGTATTACCAACTTTTAATTCTGGTATTTTATTTTTCAATTGTTCATGTTCAATTGATTTTATAATATCCATTTTAGAATTTCCTCCTTCTTTCTTTATTAGACAGTCTCTTACTTTTGTAGTAAGTCTGGTCTTTTTTGTTTTGTTATTTCCAAAGATTTTTGCTTACGCCATTTGTTTATATTCTCATGGTGTCCAGATAATAATATTTCAGGAACTTTTTCTCCTTCAAATATTTCTGGTCTTGTATATTGCGGATATTCTAGAAGTCCATTTGAAAAACTCTCTTCTTTAATAGAATCTTCTTTCAAAACGCCTTCTACATATCTACTTACACTATCTATTAACACCATTGCAGGAATTTCTCCTCCTGTTAATACATAATCTCCAATAGATATTTCTTCATCTACAATTTTATCAAGAACTCTTTGGTCTATCCCTTCATAATGTCCACAAAGTATAATTAAATGTTCTTGTTTAGCTAAATCTTCAACTTTTTTCTGATTTAATGTTTTTCCTTGTGGTGTCATATAAATTACTTTTGCTTTATCTGTTTTTACAGATTTGTATGCTTTGTAAACTATATCTGGCATCATTACCATACCAGCACCACCACCATATGGAGTATCATCTACTTTTTTATGTTTATCATTTGAAAAATCTCTAATATTTATTAAATTAATGTCTATTAGTTCTTTTTCTTGTGCTTTTCCTATTATGCTTTGTTTTAATACATCAAACATTTCCGGAAAAAGTGTTAAAACATCAAATTTCATTCTTCCCTCCATTACATTAATCCAGACACAATATGAACTGTTATTTTTTTGTTTTTAATATCAATATTTTTTATTACATCTGATATTGCTGGTAAAAGAACTTGTTTACCTAATTCATCTTTTACAACATATATATCATTACTACCTGTATTATATATATCTTCTAATTTCCCAAGTAAAACATCTTCGTCTGTATAAACTTCTGATCCTAATAAATCAACTATGTAATATGTTCCTTCTTCAAGAGGTTCTTCATCTTCTCTGTTTATTATCAAATAACTTCCTCTTAATAGATCTGCCTCTTCTGGAGTATTTATACCTTTTAATTTCATTAACACCATTTGTTTATGATATTTTACTTCTTCTATTTGATATTCTTTTTTGGTATTTTCTTTTTTTATATATATCTTTTTAAATTTGTCAAATTTATTAATATCATCTGTAAATGGTTTTATTTTTACCATTCCTTTTATTCCAAATGTATTTACAATTTGACCAATTTCAAAATATTCAGTCATAACTATCTCCAATTTTTAAATTTATCCAATAAATTCAATTGAAACTTTCTTATGTTCTTTTCCTGCTATTGATTTCATTACAGTTCTAATTGATTTTGCAAGTCTTCCTTGCTTTCCTATAATTTTGCCCATATCACTTTCTGCTACTTTAACTTCAAATACAATTGATTTTTCGTTGTTTACTTCATTGATTTGGACTGATTCTTTATCATCTACTAAACTTAAGATGATTGTTTCCAAAATATCTTTCATATTTTCCTCCGTCTTTACATATACAATTATTTATTTTGAGCCTTTTCTATTAAGTCTTTAACTGTATCTGTTGGTTTTGCACCATTTTTTATCCATTTTTCTACTTTTTCATTATCTAAAACTATTGTAGCTGGATCTGTCATTGGATCATATGTTCCAAGTTTTTCTATTATTTTACCATCTCTTGGACTTCTTGAATCAGCAACTACAATATGATAAAATGGAGCTTTTTTCTTTCCTTGTCTTTGTAATCTTATTTTTACCATTTATTCCACCTCCTTAGGAATTATAGAAGTTTCTTTATTTATTTTTAAAAAGAACTCCTTTAAAATATTTTTTCTTTTATATTTGATATAAGTTATCTGTAGCTTTTTTACTTTCACAGTTAACTTAAATTTAATAACTAATTGATAATATTTAAAATTTGAAATTTTTTAATGCGTTTTCATCAATTCCATTCATTAATTTTTTCATTCCACCTTTATTGCTTTTCATTTTCTTCATCATTTTTTGTGTCATTTCAAAAGATTTTATGAATTTATTAATATCTTGTACTGTTGTTCCACTACCTTTTGCTATACGTTGTCTACGACTCGCATTTAAAATTCTAGTATCTTTCTTTTCTGCTTTTGTCATAGAACATATAATAGCTTCTATTCTTTCGAATTCTTTATCATCTACCTTTAAATCTTTTATTTGATTCATTCCTGGTATCATTTTTAATAATGATGAAAAAGAACCCATCTTTTTTACTTGTCTTAATTGCATTAAATAATCATCTAAATCTAATTCTTTTTTCTTTAATTGTTTTTCTAGCTTTTCAGCTTGTTCTAAATCAAATGATTCTTCTGCTTTTTCTATAACTGATAATATGTCTCCCATCCCTAATATTCTTTGTGCCATTCTATCTGGATGAAATACTTCTAAGTCACTCATTTTTTCACCAGTTGCTGCAAATTTGATTGGTTTTCCTGTTACTTTCTTTACTGATAAAGCAGCACCACCACGTGTATCACCATCTAATTTAGTTAAAACAACTCCATCTATTCCAAGAGCATCATTAAACTTTTCTGATACATTTACAGCATCTTGACCTGTCATACTGTCTACTACTAATAATATTTCATGTGGTTTAATGTTAGCTTTTAAATCTTTTAATTCTTCCATCAAAGCTTCATCTATATGTAAACGTCCAGCTGTATCTAATATAACTACATCATTTAATTTAGATATTGCTGTTGACATGGCTTGTTTTGCTATATGAACAACATCTTTAGATGTTTCGTTGCTAAAAACTGGAATATTTAATTGTTTTCCAACAACTTGTAATTGTTTAATAGCTGCTGGTCTATAAACATCACATGCTACTAAAAGTGGTTTTTTTCCTTGTTTTCTAAGAAGATTTGCAAGTTTTCCGACAAGTTGTTGTTTTACCTGAACCTTGAAGACCTACTAGCATAATTACTGTTGGTGGATTTGGCGTAAAATCAATTTTTGACTCTGTTCCACCAAGCAATTCTACTAATTCATCTTTTACAATTTTGACTACTTGTTGACCTGGTGTTAATGATTTTAAAACATCTTGACCAAGTGCTTTTTCTTGAATAGTTGAAATAAATTCTTTAACTATTTTATAGTTAACATCCGCTTCTAAAAGTGCAAGCTTAACCTCTCTTAACATTTCTTTTAAATCTGATTCTGTTATTCTTGCTTTTCCTCTAATTTTTCTTGTTATTTCTTGTAATCTAGAAGATAATCCTTCAAAAGCCATAATTTCACTCCCATTCTTTTATATTAAACTAAACAATTTAATTCTTTTTTTATTGTTTCTAAAACATTTGCTATTTGTTTGTCTGAGTAGTCTTTTTGTATTTTTGTCAATTCAGCTAAAGCCTTTTCAATTTTTTTCTCTTGATTTAATGTCCTTTTCATAAACTGTAGCTTTTCTTCGTATTCGAAAAGTTTTTTCTCTCCCTTCTTGATGATATCTCTTACAGCTTGTCTAGTAATATTATTGTTTTCAGCAATTTCTGATAGAGATAAATCATTATTGTAGTAGTCATTAATGAATTCACATTGTTTTTGAGTTAAAAGTTTTCCATAAAATTGGCATAACATACTTATTTTAACTTTTTCTTCCATATGACTACCTCTTTTCTTTTTTGTAATGCTAATATACTTTACACTATTTTTTCGCATTTGTCAATAGATTTTAGCAATTTTATTAAAAAACAACTATAAAAAATATTTATATTATAGGAAATTTTAAAAAACTTTTTTCAAAAATAAAAGGATTTTAATAAAATTTTACATTTACTAAAATCCTTTTATCTATTTTCTTATTATTTTCATACTAAAATATTTTAAATATAAAATATACAATTCCTACTAAAACTATTATGCCTAATGCTGCTCCTATTGTTAATAACATTGTTGAATCTACACTTAATTTCTTTTTTGGTTTATTCTCTTGTTTTTTTGTTTCTTCCATTTTCATCTTCTCCTTTGTTAATCATAATTTTATAATAATTTTATTATATATTTTTTATTTTGTCTATAATTTTAATATTACATTTATATTACATGTTTACGCATTTATTATACTCTTAACTCTGCACCAAGTGTTTTTTGTAATTCTGTAATTATATTTTCCATTGTGTTATTTATTTCTTCATCATTTAACGTCTTGTTTTTATCTCTAAATATTAAACTATATGCAACGCTTTTCTTGTTTTCTCCAAGTTTTTCATCTCTATAGATATCAAATAATTTTACACTTTCTAATAATTTTTTACCTTTTTTAGTTATTATTTTTTCAATTTGTCCTACTTCTACTTTTTCATCCACAAGCATTGCTATATCTCTTTCTACTGCTGGGAATTTTGGTACTTCTACATATTTTTTATTTTCTCTAGAGTATTTTACAAGTTTTGTAACATTAACTTCTGCTAAATATACTCTTTTTTCAATATCGTAATTTTGTAATACTTCTGGATGTACCTCTCCGATTGTTGCTATTACATCATTTCCTACTTTTAAATTTGCACATCTTCCTGGATGATAAGAAGTATTATTTGTTTCTTTTTCTATGTCATATCTATTTACACTTATTTTTTCTAAAACATTTTCTATTAATCCTTTTAATGTATAGAAGTCAATATTATCTCCATACATACCTATTGTTAAAATATCTTCTTGTAATGGAACTTCTCCTTTTTCTATTTCATTATTTAAATTTCTATAATTTCTAGAAATATCAAATAGTTTGACATTTTGATTTTTCTTGTTAGCATTATTAGCTAAAATTTGCATCATACTTGGAACTGTCGTTGGTCTCATAAATTTATATTCATCACTTAAAGGATTTTGTATTGTAATAACACTTTTTCTTAATTCTTCTTTTATATTAGATTTTTCTAAATCTTTTTGACTTACAAATCCATATGTATAAATTTCTGATAGTCCACTATTTACTAACATTTCTCTAATATTTCTTTGTATTTTTTGTTCTTTATTTCTAATACCTATTGTAGTATCTGCATTTACCAATGTTGTATTTAATTTATCATATCCATAAAATCTAAGAATTTCTTCTGCTATGTCTGCAACAAATTCTAAATCCATTCTAAAATATGGTGCGATTGCCATATCGTTTTCTACTTTTATATCTAATTTTTCTAAAATATCTATCATTTCTTGTTTTGAAAGCTTTATTCCTAATAAATTGTTAATTCTTTCAACTTCCAATGGTATTTTGTTTATTTTTTGTTTTGTTGGATATACATCAATTTTACCATCAATTTCTTTTCCAGCTTTTAATAATTCAACTAATTCAACTGCTCTGTTTATTGCTCTTAATGCATTTTCTGATGATAATCCTTTTTCAAATCTAGATGAACTTTCTGTTCTTAACCCTACTTTTTTAGCTGTTTTTCTAATATTTCCACCATTAAAAACAGCTGATTCAAATACGACTGTATTTGTTTTTTCAGTTATTTCTGAGTTTAATCCTCCCATAACTCCTGCGATTGCTACTGCTTTTTTATCATCACTTATTACTAAATCATTTTCATCTAGATTTCTTTCCTGTTCATCAAGTGTTGTTATCTTTTCTCCATTTTTTGCTCGTCTTACTGTAATATGTTTTCCTTCAATTGAATTGATATCAAAAGCATGCATTGGTTGCCCCATCTCTAGCATTACATAGTTTGTTATATCTACAATATTATTAATACTTCTAATTCCACAAGCTTTTAATCTTCTTGTAAGCCATTTAGGTGAAGGTCCTATTTTTACGTCTTTAACTGCTCTTGCAATATAACGATAACATAAATCTGGTGCTGTTATATCAACTTTTAAGCCTTCTATTTCATTTTTATCTTCCACTTTTAATTCATCAATATTTTTTCTAGGATTTTTGAATTCTTTGTTTAATGACACTGCTGTTTCTCTTCCTAATCCTTCAATTGATAAACAATCTGGTCTATTAGGTGTTATTTCAAAATCTATAATATCTTCTTTTAAATTTAAAATTTCTACAACATCTTTACCTATTTCTTTTTCTAACTCTTTATCTAAAATCATAATTCCATGATCTATTTGTCCTGGGTAATCTGCTAAGTCTAATCCTAATTCACCTACAGAGCACATCATTCCACATGATTCTACCCCTCTAAGTTTTCCTGTTTTTATCTTTACTCCACCTGGTAATTCTGCTCCATCTTTTGCTATTGGAACAATATCGTTTTCTTTTATATTATTTGCACCAGTTACAATTTGCAAAATTTCTGTTCCTACATCAACTTTTGTTATTACTAATTTATCTGCGTCTGGATGTTTTTCTATTTCTAATATCTTTCCAATAACAACATTTTTTATATCATTTCCTTTTCGATCTATTGTTTCAACTTTAGATCCTGTCATTGTTAAAATATCACCTAATTTTATTGTATCAACATCTATATCACTATACTCTTTTAACCATTCAACACTTGCTTTCATTTGATTTTCTCCTATCTTTCACTATTATATTCTTGATATCCTTTTGTACTAGCATAATTTTCATATTGTTTATTATAATCCATATTATTTACAACTGGTTGAGAATTTTTATTGAATTTAAGTTTATCTCTCCAGTCTGGCGTCATTACTGTTACTATATAATTTCCCTTTTCATCATATCCTGCTACTGTATCTGCTTTTGGATTATTTCGTATTAATTGTTTAATTTCTCTTATATAAACATCTTTTCTTTTTCCTTCTTCAAATTTAAATACTTTCTTTTTCATTTATTTCAACACTCCTTAATTAATTAAAATTTCAATTAATTTATTTTATGCGAAAAATTTTTCCACATATTAATATTTTATTTATATTAAATTTTTAAAATTGTTTTAAAAATCTAATATCATTTTCAAACAATAATCTCATATCTTCTATTCCGAATTTTGCCATTGCAATTCTTTCTACTCCAAATCCAAAAGCAAATCCAGAATATTCTTTAGGATCTATTCCACAATTCTCCAACACATTTGGATGAACCATTCCACATCCTAAAAGTTCTATCCATCCTTCGCCTTTGCAAACTCTACATCCTTTTCCTCCACACACAAAGCAAGAAACATCTGCTTCAGCACTTGGTTCTGTAAAAGGAAAATGGTGTGGTCTAAATCTAATTTTTGTATTTTCTCCTAAACACTTTTTAGCAAACATTTCTAATGTTCCTTTTAAATCAGCCATTGATATATTTTTATCTATAACTAAGCCTTCTATTTGATGGAATACTGGTGAATGTGTACTATCTACACTGTCTGAACGATAAACTGTTCCTGGACAAATTATTTTTATTGGTGGTTTTTGTGTTTCCATTACTCTAGCTTGAACTGGTGATGTTTGACTTCTTAAGACAATATCTTCATTAATGTAAAATGTATCTTGTAAATCTCTTGCTGGGTGATCTGGTGGTGTATTTAATTTATCAAAATTATATATTGCTTTTTCTACTTCTGGTCCATCTGCTATTTGATAACCCATTCCTAAAAAGATTTCTTCTACTTCATTTATTATTTGTGTTATAGGATGTAATGAACCTAAATTAGTTTTTTTACTTGGTTCTGTTACATCTATATTTTCATTTTCTAATCTTTTTAATAATTCTTTGTTTTTCAACTCTTTTTCTTTGCTTTCTATTAATTCATTTAGTTCATCTCTTACTTGATTAACTAAGCTTCCTATTACTGGTCTTTCTTCTGGAGTTAAGCTTCCCATTTTTCTTAAAACTAAAGTAAGCTCTCCTTTTTTTCCTAAATATTTAACTTTTAAATCATTTAATAGTTTTAAATCGTTTGATTTCTTAATTTCTTCAATTGAATTTTCTTTAATTTTTGAAATCTCTTCTTTCATTTTAATAACTCCTTTATATATCTATTTTATTAGCATGAAATCACCTATTCCCGCAAAAAAGCCATTTCATCCTAACAATCTCACATAGGACGAAATGGTCATCATTCGTGGTACCACCTAATTTTATTAGTTATATTAACTAACCTCATTTTGCTTTAACGTTGCAACCGCCTTTTTCTACTTTTTTATTTTCAAAAAAGGGCCTAAAAAGTGAAATTTCTATATATTATATACTAATGGTTTCCAGCCTAAGACCATTTTCTCTTTTAATATCTTTTAAACATATATACTTTGCTTTCTTATCGGCTTTGTTTATACTCCTTTTCTATTTTACCATATCTTCCCGTTTTTTTCAAGTAGTTTTACCAATATTTACTTATTTACTTTTTAATAATTATTTTATTCTTTTCTTTTACGAATATTAAAACATTATAAGTTATAAAATGTATTATAACATTTTGAAAGGACTGGTTATATGTTTAATAAATATATTGAAAATTTAAAAAGTGAAATAATAAAAGAAACTCGGAAATTTAATTAAAATTCCAAGTGTACTTTCAAATTCTAACAATTCCTCTTTTCCTTTTGGAAAAAGCATTAATGATTTATTAGAATACACTCTTAATTTAGGAAAAAAATTAGGTTTTAGAACCAAAAATATAGATGGATATTGCGGATATATTGAATTTGGTCAAGGTAACGAATTAGTTGGTATAATTGGGCATCTTGATGTTGTTCCAGAAGGTGAAAACTGGGACTACCCACCTTTTGAAGGCAAAATTGCAAATGGAAATATATATGGTAGAGGTGCTGTTGATGATAAAGGACCTGTTATTAGTTCTCTTTATGCAATGAAAGCAGTTATGGATAATTGCAAAGTGAATAAACGTGTTAGGTTAATTTTAGGATTAAACGAAGAAAATGATTGGAAATGTATAAACTATTACAAACAGCATGAAGAATCCCCTACTATTGGCTTTAGTCCAGATGCTGATTTTCCTTGTATATATGCTGAAAAAACAATTTTAACATCTTATTTAAAAATGAATTATAAAGACTTCCTAAATAAAGATATTATAATTACCAACATTAATTGTAATAATAATCCATTAAATGTAGTTCCTAAATTTTGTAGTTGTATTTTAAAAATTAATATCAACAATATATCTATGGACAATTTTATACATACTATAAAATCAATTTTAACCAAACTAAATTACGAAATTGATATTTACAAAATTGACTCTGAAAATATAAAGTTAACTTCACATGGTATTCAAGCCCACGGAGCTCATCCTGATTTAGGTATTAATGCTATATCTAGATTAATAATTGCACTTGATGAAATTTTTAAACAATATAAAATAAATATAGAATTCTTTGACTTCTTTAATAAATTTATAAATACTGAATATTATGGAGAAAGTTTAAATATTAACTTTGAAGATGAATCTGGAAAATTGACTTTAAATGTAGGAAATTTTTCTTTACAAAATAAAATCTTGCAAATAGGTATGAATATAAGAGTTCCTATTAACACACCAATTGTAGATGTAGGAAATAAATTTTTAAAATCACTTAGTAATTATATTGATGTAGACTTTGATACACCTAATTATTTACCTCATTTATATGTGCCTAAAAATAACTATTTAGTACAAACACTTTGCAAAATTTATAACGAAGAAACAAGCTCTAATTTAGAACCAATTGCTATTGGACGGAGCAACTTTTGCAAGAGCTTTTAAAAATTGTATTTCTTTTGGTCCTAACTTTCCTGGTCAAAAAGATATGTGCCATCAAACAAATGAATTTATCTCAATAGAAAGCCTTATGCTTTCTTGCAAAATATATGCCAAAGCTATTTATGAATTAAGCAAATAATTATAGGATTGCCATTGGGGACAGACCTTTGAAGCAATTTTTAATTGTATAAAAAAGTACAGTAATATAATGTTTTACGTTCATTCCCAACTGCGTAGAATATGTAAATAAAATTATGGCTAACGCAAATTTTATAACATATTCTAAACTTGTCGGTCCCCACAGCTATTCACTAAAAAACATTATATTACTGTATTTTATTGAATTCTAAAATTTATTTTATTATTGCCAAAAAGGTCCGTCCCCAATGGCAAAAAAATTCCCCGCCTTAGCCGTCAGATGTCTGAATTTTTAAGGACCTGCTCCTAAAAACAGGTGGGTGCCTACCTAAATACTCATGGGCTTCTCACAATTCTATTGGTGAGCATGCACGCCATATTCAGAGAATTCGGCCCCTCTTATCGTGTGTTGGTTCTAAAAATTCTGTCTATACGCACTATGCAGGGTAAATTAATTACTTATTAAATTTTATTTTTTATACTTTTCTTTTAAGTTATTTTTATTTTAGCATATATATTCAATGTTTACAAATTTAATTCTTTCCTAATTTGGCAATCTTTTTATATTTATATTATTATTTCTTGTTTTTTCATATTTATTCTTACTTAATTTAACTTTTTTAAATTTGATATTTTGCTTTTTTTATGATAAAATTTATTTAATATTTATGGCAAAAGATTATTAATCTTTTGCCATATTTTATATATATTTTTATTTGATTCAATTTATTACATAACATACAATAATATACAGAAAAATTGTAACAAACTACCTAGCAATATAAATATATGAAATATTGAATGTGCATATTTATATTTCTTTCCTAATCCATATACTATAGCTCCTATAGTATAAACTATACCACCGGCAACTAAAAGTATTAAACCATTAGTTCCTAAAAGTTGTGGTAATAGACTAGCTTTTATAATAATGCACCATCCCATCAATAAGTAACATACCATTGAAAAAACTCTAAATTTTTTTATATCTATAGAATTTAAAACTATTCCTATTATTGCAAGTCCCCATATAATTCCAAAAATGGTCCATCCTGCTATTACACTGTATTGTCTAATCGTGCATAGTGCAAATGGTGTATATGAGCCAGCAATTAGTAAAAATATTGAACAATGATCTAATACTTGAAAAACTCTTTTAGAATATCTTTTTGGGCTTAATCCATGATATATACTAGACATTGTATATAATATAATCATTGTTGTTCCATAAATTGCTCCACTAACTATTCCATATACATTTTTATGAACTGCAGCAAAAATCACACATAATACTAATGCAACAATTCCTAATACCGCACCTACTATATGTGATGTCATGTTAAATATTTCTTCTCCTTTAGTATAGACAGGCATTATTCTATCTTTTAATTTTATTCGTTTCATATTTTCCCTCACATTTAAATTTTATTGAACTATTATATAAAACTTAAATTCATTTGTCAATATTTTACAGTCTTTAAAAGCATATATTTAAAATTCAAAGCGCTTGTTGAAGTCTTATGTAAATTATGATATAATTTATATATAATAATTTACATATAGAAAGGATGGTTATATGACAGCTCCTAAAAAACTACATGATGGAAGAGAACTTTTCTACGAAGGTAAATTTATCTCTCCTTTCGAAAAAAATACTAAAGCAGAAGCAATCGCTGTTTTAAATCAAATCCGGAATAGATTTAATTCAGAAAATGGATGGATTGAACTAAATGGATATCCAGAAAAATTGCCAAATGGTAAATGGCATGCGGTTCGCTATCATGCTCAGTACAAATGAAAAATAAATCTCTCAGCTCTTTATTAACAATAGTTGGGAGATTTATTTTTTTATTACGTTTTGAACAAATCTAAAAGAAATAAAAGAATGATATAAATATCATTCTTTTATTTCTTTTGCTAATTTTCCAATTGCTTTTGTTTCTATTCTTGATACATAAGAACGAGATATTCCCATCATTTGAGCTATTTCATTTTGTGTCTTAGGTTTATTCCCTCCTAATCCAAATCTTAATTCAAGAATTTTTCTTTCCCTATCTTTTAACAAATCTTTCATTTTTTCATAAAGAAGTTTTATTTTTATTTTTACATCAACTTCATCTTCAACATTTCTTTCATCATTTTCTAATACTTCTTGTAAAGTTACTACATTGTCATCTTTGTCTTTTCCGGATTGGTTCGTTTAAATATACTTCTGCTCCTAATTTTTTAGTTGCTCTTAAATGCATTAAAATTTCATTATCTATACATCTTGATACATATGTAGATAATCTAGCACCCTTTTCTAGATTAAAGCTATTTATTCCTTTTATTAAACCTATAGTTCCTATAGATATAAGATCTTCTTGATCAACTTTAGATGTAGTATATTTTTTTGCCACATGTGCAACTAATCTTAAGTTTCTCTCTATTAAAATATTTCTTGCCTCTTCATTACCTTTTGCCATTTGCTCTAAACACTTTTTTTCTTCTTCTGCTGATAATGGTTCTGGAAATAAATTACTTCCTTGTATATAACCAACTACAAATACTGCAGATTTTATAAATTCTATAAATCCTAGTATTCCAGTCATGCTAAGTGCTGCAAACATAAATGCACCTCCATTTTTATTTATTACATATAATTTATTTAAATAACATTAAACAATTTCTGCTTTTTATAAAGAAATTATATGTGCCAAAAAAATAAAAGTGCATGACCTCCTAAAATATTTTAATTGCAAAAGCCAAGTAGATTTTGTACTACTTGGCTTTTTAATCTTTATTTGTATTTTCAATTTACATCTTTATATTTTTGAATTTTTATATATACATATATTGATATCCCTATAACCATACTAATGCTTATTAATATAATAATATTATTTCCTGCATATGGGAGTATTTTTGTAGCTGTTGTTTTATCTTGTTGTGTTCCTAATTTTTCTTGAGTTATCTGAGATTGAACATTTGGAGTTGTACTACCTTTATTTTCTCCATAGTAAATATCATCATCTGAAGTTTTTTTCTTATTAACAATTATTTCACAATTAGCTACTTTTCCTCCGTCTTTACTTGTTGCTGTTATGATAGTTTTTCCTTCTTTTATTGCTTTTATATTTCCGTTTGCATCAACAGTTGCTATATTGCTATCACCTGTTGCCCATTGTACTTCTTTGTTTGTTGCATTTGTAGGATTAAATGTTACTTCTAAATTTGTACTTTCACCTTCTGTCATTTCTAATTTATTCTTATTTAAAGTTATGCTTTCTACTTTTACTTCTTCTTGTGAAGATTCATAAACTGTAAATGCTTTTACACATGCATTTGATTCTTTAATCCCTAAGTCTTTTATTATATCTGACCATGTATTTTTATCTGATGACAAATAACTTTGACCTTCTTCTCCTGTTGCCATGTCCCAAAAACTAGTTATCCCTTCATATTCTTTTAGATTACATTCAATCGGAACAGCTACACCTTCTTGATTTGTATATTTAGCACAAATAACAAATTTATCGCCTTTTATTTCTAGTGGTGTAGAAAGTTTTACAGTATGATATCCTGCTTCTAAAATTCCTGGTGATGCTATTAATTCTATTTTAGTTTTATCATCACTTTCTAGATTTGCATATATTTCCACATTTGTAGTATTAGTAATTGAAACTCCTACCTCTTTTAATAGTTCTTTTTCTCCTTTTGTTGTTTTGTTTCTATTATATACATTTGCTGCATATACAGTTGTTAATGTTTCTTTCGTTTCATTATCTTTTAATACTGGTGAATAATTTTGTCCTAATTCATCATATTGATATATATTATCATAATCAACATCATTTGTCTTTATTATTCCTAATAACTGAGTTTCTATAAATACATCATCATATGATACATAAAAATATCCATTTTTTCCAAAGTTTGATCCATACGAATTTAAAACAAGGTATGCTCCTTTATTCTTAGGCTTACAACTATCATTAAAATTATCTATTGCAAAATTGTCATCCCATCCAACTATTGTTATTGCATGATTTGCTGTTTGAATGTTGTCATTACAATAATATGCATAGTCACTAGCTTGGTTACTTTGATATTTACTATCATTAAAATAATTATTATTTTGTGTATATGTACATGAACTAACTGCACCATATTTCATGATATGTTCTTTTATTAAAGTTCTTATATTTTTTACATCTTCTTCAGTATATTGTCCATTTTCATCATCTTGTGCTATTCCATTACTATATTTTATTCCAGTACTACTAACTTTCTTTTTTATATTTGGAAAAATTCTATATTCTTCTAATTTCGCTGCTACTTTCTTGTTGCTTATGTCTGATAATTTTATCTTATTTGTATTATTTTCAAATGGCATATCGCTTTCTAAAACAGGTCCATTCCCAGCTGTTGCATAATTAAAACCTAAATATGCATTTCCTCCTGAATCAAGTTCTCTATTATATGCTTTTTCATTTATTCCATCTAAAAATGTTTTACTTGTTGCATACTCTATATGCCTAGGTGAAAAAAATAATGATTTATTTTGAATCTTTCTTACACTACTTTCAAATATTGATGCAGTACTAAAAGCCCAACATGTATTAGTATTTTTTTGATCTCTTACATTAATAGTTATGTCATTTCTTAAATCATATTTTTCTGGTATCTCATTTGCTTTTAACTTCAATTCTTGATTTAATTCTGATCTTTTTACAGCATCTTTTAAATCTATTGTAAATGGAATAGGCTGTATAGTCTCTTCTTTTTCTTTTTCAGACTGATTACTCCATTTTATATAGCTTTCTGATTCTTTTGTATTAAAACTAGCATAGCTTGCATAATTAAAAATATTCAAAATAATAATTATACAGATAATTATAAATTTATTAATATATTTGCTTCTTTTCATATGTTTACACCTCTGTAAAGAAGTATATCATAATAACACTATTTTTGTAGTGCTGTAATTATATTGAAATAAAAATATAATATTTTTGTTATATTTATTTCTTCTATCTTTTCTTTTCTTGAATATATATGAATATAATTAAGGAGGATTTATGAATACTTTTACTAATATTTTTAAAGGAATATTTATTGGTTCTGGTGCAATTTTACCAGGTATAAGCAGTGGTGTTTTATGTGTTATATTTGGAATATATGAAAAATTATTAAATAGTGTATTAGATTTTTTTAAAGCTCCCAAAGAAAACTTTAAATTTCTTTTTCCTATTTTTATTGGTATTTGCCTTGGTTTCTTAATTTTTAGCAATATATTAAATTTCTTATTATATAAATTCCCGTTACAAACAAATTCACTATTCATACGGCCTTATTTTAGCAAGTATTCCAAGTTTAATTAAAGATGTTAATAAAAAAAATAAATTCAAATTAAGATATTTGTTATATACTATATTTTCTATCTTATTTGGTATTGCTTTAGTAATATTAGAAAGTAAACTTTCTTTTGAAACAGTTAATAATTTTAGTTACTTATATCTTATACTTAGTGGTTTTGTAATGTCTATTGGAATAATTGTTCCAGGTGTTAGTAGTACTATTATTTTAATGTTATTAGGTATTTATCCAATTTATTTATCCTCTGTTTCTTCTATCTATTTACCTATTTTAATTCCAATGGGTATTGGAATTATTTTGGGAGGATTTTTCTTTATGAAATTGACTCGTTTTTTACTTAACAAATTTTATGTCCAGACATTTTATACTATTGTTGGATTTACAATTGGATCAATTTTTGTTCTTATACCTGAATTTAATTCTTATATAGATTACTTTATATGTGCACTTTGTATTATATTAGGTTTTATGGCCTTTAATATAACTACTGTTAAAGACTAAATACTAATAAACTTTATTATTTATATAAAAAATAGTAAACTAATATTTTGAATCAAACGCTTTAGTAGAGCTATCTTACGAATAACTCATAAAACCTTGAAAGTTTTAATAAAAAATATTAGTTTACTATTAATAATTTAAAATATAAATCTCTTTACATCATTTTATTTTTTTCTTCTTAAAATCCAGTCTTTTTCACATTTTATAGGTAATTTCATTTTTACTTTTTGTCCCTTTACTCCCGGACTAACAGATTCTATTTCTTCTTCTGTATCATAGTTCCAAAGTTTTTCTATTTTAAATGCAATTGGTTCTAGTTTAAATGGCACTATAATTTCTAATTCATCACCAATTTGAAGTTTGTTTTTTATTTCTATAGTTGATTTTTCTTCATCGTAGTCAACTATTTTTCCTCCAAATTCATAATTTTCATTATATTGCCTTCCACTATAATCTTGCACATTTCTATTATTTCTATCATTAAAATAAAATGTAGTAAATTCTCTTGTTTTTACTTTTTCTATTTCTTTTAGATATTTAGTGTAATCATAATTATCTGGATTTTTCATATAATCATCAATTGCATTTCTATACACGTTTATTACACTTGCTATATAATATTCTGTTTTTAATCTTCCTTCTATTTTTAAGCTATCAATACCCATATCAATTATTTCAGGAATTTCTTTTAATAAGCATAAATCTTTTGATGAAAATATACTTGTTCCATGTTCGTTTATTTCTATTGGCATTAACCCTCCTGGATTATTTTTTTCCTCAGCATATAAGTTATATGACCATCTACAGCTTTGACTGCAATCCCCTAAGTTTGCACTTCTTCCACATAAGAAATCACTTAAAAAACATCTTCCTGAAAAAGCAAAACATATAGAACCATGTCCAAACATTTCTACCTCTAAATCTTTAGGTTTGTTCTCCATTATGTATCTTAGTTGTTCTTTATTCATTTCTCTTGCCATTATTACTCTTTTAGCTCCATTTTTATACCAAAAGTTGCAATCTCTTAAGCTTACTATATTTGCTTGTGTGCTAACATGAATAGGTACATTTGGTGCATATTCTTTTAATACTTCTATTACTCCTCCATCTGCTGCAATTATTGCATCTGGTTTTACTTCATTTAATATTTTGGCCATTTCTATTATTTCTTCGTATTTATCATCCCATGCAAATATGTTTAAAGTCACATGTACTCTTTTTCCTATTGAGTGTGCATATTTTATTGTTTTTATTAAATCATCATTATCCATATCCGCTCTTGTTCTTAATGATAAAGATGATGTTCCACAATATACTGCATCTGCTCCATATTTGAATGCTATTTTTGCTTTTTCATATGATCCCGCTGGCGCTAATAATTCTATTTTTTTCATTGTTTTTCTCCTATTCTTTTTTATTTTATTATGTTATTAATAATAACATAAAATCATATTATTTACAATTACTATTTCACTTTTCAGTTTAAATTGACCATTTTATAAAAAAATGGTATAATTAAGTTATGTAACTTATTAATTTATATTGGTTAAACCAAAAGGAGGAAAACATTATGAACCAAAAAAAGCCAATATTGACAGACGCCCTTTATAAAGGACATAGTATTCCAGAAGTCCTTGATATTTATGAATCAATGTTAAAAGAAACTGGAGATTTAAAAAATATCCAACATGGAACATTTATAAACCAGTATAAAAACATTGTTATTGATAAACGTTTTTTAGCAACGTTGCGGAAACATTTCAATAATATCTACAATCTAATTGTAAAGAATTTTCCGGAAACCTTGTTTCATTTAGAAGGTAGGCGTAAATCATTGCTTAGTACTGAGAAGAAAATTCTTAAGCGGTTATCTCAAAACAAGTCTCTTGATACTTTACGAGACTTAATCGCTTTTAGATTAATAATCTTTGATGACTACGAGAATCCAAAACCAGCCGTAGACAATTGTTACAGCATTATGAAAAGTATCATAGAATACGGAATTGAAAACGGTTTTATGCTTTGTGAAGCAAATCCTGTAGAAGAAACTAAAGGTTTCGATAATGAAAAACACCATTTGTACATTCCTAAAACTTCTGCTATTCCAAAAGAATTCCAAGTAGGAGTTAAAGATTATATTATGAAGCCTAAAGAAAATGGCTATCAATCTTTGCATGCTGTGTTTAGACTTTCTTCAGGTCATTGCTTTGAAGTACAAATCAGGACTTTTAGTATGCACACACACGCGGAATCTGGAAAGGCAAATCATGAAGTATACAAGCAAAAGGAATATGGAAATTTAGAAATTGACAAAAAAAGAATTCAAATTCCTGGTTATGCTGTTACTGAAAGTGGTGATGTTCATGATATGGTAGGTGTTGAAAAAGCTCTTCTTGTCTTACAGCGTCAAAAAACATTTTAATTTCATTAATGCCTGGAATACGAAAAAAACAAAAGACACTAAATAATTTTAGTGTCTTTTGTTTTTATTTTACTATACTAATCGCTAGTCCATCTCCTACTTCTAAAATTTGTGTTTCAAGATTAGGATTTTCACTAACTTCTTTAATATATTCTCTCAAATTTCTTACAGCTGTACGTTGTTTATGTTTGTTATAATCACTCATAACATATCCTTTATACAAAATATTATCTGCAAAAATAATTCCATTTTTGTTTAACATTCTTAAAGATTCTTTTAAGAAAAACGGATATTTTCCTTTCGCAGCATCAATAAATACCATATCATATTTTTTATTTAATGTTGGTAAAATTTCTACAGCATCACCTTCATAAATATTAATTTTTTCTTCAACTTCAACATTTTTAATATTTATTTTTGCTTCTTTTATTCTTTCTTCATCTCTTTCTATTGTATCTATTGTTCCATTTGCTGCTAAGAATTCAGAAAAACATATTGCGGAATATCCGTACTGCTGTACCTATTTCAAGTATTTTTTTAGGAGGATTTTTGCTTAAATATTTTTCTATTACTTCTAGTGTATCATCCATAATAATTGGAATGTACTCTTCTAATGCTTTTTCTTTTATTTTTAATAATTCTTCTTTATTCATTGTTATCACCTATCACTTTGATTTTATGTTTATTTTGTGTTATAATTAATATATTCTCAAAAAAATATATACTGAAAGGAGGATTTTGTATGTCGATGTGTATCCATCGGGTAATACAAGAATTGGAAGAAGGTGCAAACTACAAATTACCTAATGATATTAAAGAATATTTAATATCTAACAGTGCTGAATTTGAAATATCTTCAGTGCTAAAAGGTAATCCTGAATGTTACCTTGGATTGTTTTATGAAAAGGCTTTAAACCCTAAATCAAAAATAATTCAAAATGGGACAGCTTTAAACTTTCCATCTACATTTAATCCAAATTTGCCCGCAGTATTAATCTATTCTCGAATAATAATGCTGTATCTTCCAAGTTAATCCTTTAGTAGCGACTAATCTAATTTGATTAGCCGCTACTTTTTTGTTGTATTATATTAATTTTTTCTATCTTCTTGCTGCTCTTTCTCTTTCTTTTGTATCTAATATTTTCTTTCTTAAACGAATAGATTGTGGTGTTACTTCTACTAATTCATCGTCTTGTATGAATTCAATTGCTTTTTCTAATGACATTTGAATTGGTGGAACTAATCTTAATGCTTCATCTGATCCAGATGCTCTTGTATTTGTTAAATGTTTTTCTTTACATACATTTATTGCTAAATCTTCTCCTCTTGAGTTTAATCCTACAATCATTCCTTCATATACTTCTACACCTGGTCCTATAAATAATTCTCCCTTGTCTTGTGCATTATATAATCCATATGTTACTGATTTTCCTGCTTCAAATGCTACAATTGTACCTCTAACTCTTGCTTGAATGTCTCCTTTATATGGTTCATATGAATCAAATATATGGTTCATTGTTCCTTCACCTTTTGTGTCTGTTAAGAATTCTGTTCTATATCCTATTAAACCTCTTGCAGGTATTTTAAATTCTATTTTTGTATGTCCATCTTCTGCTGGTTCCATATTAGCCATTTCTGCTTTTCTTCTACCTAATTTCTCAATTACGTTACCAACGCAGTCATCTGGAACATTAACAACTAGTCTTTCAATTGGCTCACTTTTTACACCATCAATTTCTTTAATAATTACTTTTGGACGTGATACTAATAATTCAAATCCTTCTCTTCTCATTGTTTCTATTAATACTGATAAATGTAATTCTCCTCTTCCTGATACTTCAAATGAATCTGCACTGTCTGTTTCTTTTACTCTTAATGATACATTTCTTTCTAGTTCTTTGAATAATCTATCTCTAATATGTCTTGATGTTATAAATTGTCCTTCTCTTCCAGCTAGTGGTCCATTATTTACACTAAATGTCATAGAAACTGTTGGTTCATCTATATCAACAAATGGTATTTTTTCTGGATTGTTAAAATCGCAAATTGTATCTCCTATATTGATATCTGGAATTCCAGCAAGTTCAATTATATCTCCTGCTTTTCCTTCTTCAACTTCTACTTTATTTAATCCAACATGTGTATATACTTTTGCTATTCTTCCTTGTGTTATTTTATCTTCTTTTCCACAAATAGAAACCGGCATTCCAACCTTTATAGAACCTCTTTCTACTCTTCCTACTGCAATTCTTCCAACGTAATCATCATAATCAATATTAGATACTAACATTTGAGCTGGTCCTTCTTCATCACAATTAGGTGCACTTATTGTATTTATAATTGTTTCAAATAAGCAACTTAAATCTGTTGTTTCTTCTTCTAAGTCCATTTTAGCTATACCATTTTTAGCTGATGCATAAACAACAGGGAAATCTAATTGTTCATCTGTCGCATCTAATTCTATAAATAATTCTATTACTTGATCAACAACTTTTTCTGGTTGTGCTCCTGGTCTATCAATTTTATTAATTACAACTATTGGTTTTAAACCTAAAGCTAATGATTTCTTTAAAACTTCTCTTGTTTGAGGCATAGCACCTTCAAAAGCATCAACTAAAAGTAAAACACCATCTACTGTTTTTAAAACTCTTTCTACTTCTCCACCAAAGTCAGCATGTCCAGGTGTATCTACTATATTTATTTTTATATCATCATGCATTACTGATGTATTTTTAGAAAGTATTGTAATTCCTCTTTCTTTTTCTTGATCATTAGAGTCCATTACTCTTTCTTGTACTTGTTCGTTTTCTCTAAATATATGACTTTGTCTAAGCATAGCATCTACTAAAGTAGTTTTACCATGGTCTACGTGTGCAATTATTGCTATATTTCTTATTTTTTGGTTATTCATTTTTTTACCCCTCTTCTTTAAAATTTAATTCTATTTGTTTAAAACTTTTTTACAATGCTAAAGGGACATTTTTTGTCCCTTCTCTCTTAAAACACTATATAATTATACTACTAAATATATGTTTTGTCAATTTATTGTACTTTTTATCTTATTTTGCTAATTCTAATATATTATCCATAATTTCTTTTGTAACTTTGTCTAAAGTTTCTTTATCTTTTGCTCCTTTATATTGACTAAAATCTAATGGTTTACCATATGTTATTGTTACTTTTCTGTTTCCTTTTTCTCCACCTTTTATTCCACATGGTATAACTTTTGCTCCGCTTCTTAATGTAAAAAATGCAACACCATCTTTTACCTTTTCTCCTTTTTCTATTCCATTTCTTGTACCTTCTGGAAATAAAGCTAAACAATCACCATTTTTTAAAGTTTTTAAAGATTCTTTTAATGCTTTTACTTCTTTTGAATCTCTCTTTACTAAAATTGCATCAAATACCCATCCTAGAAAAGCTAAGAATTTACTCTTAGTTAACTCTTCTTTTGCTAAAAATCTAGTATATCTTCCACAAGTTACTTCCATTAATGGTGGATCCAAAAAACTTCTATGATTTCCAGCTATTATAATAGGCCCTTCTTTTGGAATATTTTCTTTTCCTATTACTTCTGCTCTATAAACAACTTTACAATAAACATATATTGCTCCTTTAACAATACCTCTTGTTATTTTTTTTAAAAATTCCTTCATTCTTTATTCCTCCTGAAAATATCTAAATAAATGCTAAATATATTAATGTACTATTTTTTCATTTATAATTTCTAATACTTTATTTGTTACTTCTTCAATATTCATATTAGTTGAGTCAATATAAACTGCATCATCTGCTTTTTTTAGCGCTCCAATTTCCTTTTCCATGTCATTTTTATCTCTTGTTTTTATATTTTCTAAAATTTCTTCATATGGCATATCAATACCTAATATTTGATTTTGTTTATATCTTCTATTAGCTCTTTCTTCTGGTGTAGCATCTAAATATATTTTAACATCTGCATTTGGAAATACATAAGTTCCAATATCTCTTCCTTCCATGATAACTTTTTTTCCATCTGCACATTTTCTAAATATTTCATTTAACTTAAATCTAACTTCTTTTATTGAAGAAACAAATGATACAATTTTAGCAACATCTTTTTCTCTTATTCTTGTTGTTACATCTTTACCATTTAAGTATACAATATCTTTTGAATTATCTGTTTCAAATTCAATTTCTATATCATCTAACAAATTTATTATTTTTTCTTTTTCTTCTAATTCTATTTTTCTATTTATTGTTTCTAAAGCTACACATCTATATGCAGATCCTGATCCTATATTAACAAGTCCTAATTTCTTTGCTACAAGCTCTGTTACTGTTCCTTTTCCACTACCTGCTGGTCCATCAATTGCTACTATAAAACTCATTTTTTATTCTCCTATCTCTTCTTCATTTTGTGGTACATAAATATTTTTGGCTACTACATCTAATTCTACTACATTCATGGCTGTTAATTTTTCTATTTCTTTTTTTGATTTTTCTTTAAAAGCATTTATTCCTTCTTTTACATTAAAGCCATATACAATACTTACTTCCATATATATTTTTACGCCTTCACCATAGTTTTCAACTCTTGTTTTTAAAACTTTATATATAGCTGGTGTTTGAATCGCTAAATATTCTAATATTTGTCTAAATACCACATCTGAAATAGTAAATTTTCCCATATAACTAAAAGTTGGTCTTATTATTGATTTTTCAGATACATATGGCTTTTGCCCTTTACCTTTTGATTTAAATATTTGTAATGGGTCTAATAAATATCCTGAAAAATCTTTTTTTATTTCAAATGTTGGAACTGGAATAACATGTTTTCCTTCTGTTTCTCTAATTCTTCTAGCTGTTTTCATTTCTTGTTCTGTTGCTACATCTGTAATATAAATAGTTTCAGAGATTTCTGGCAAGCCCAAATTTGCGGCTATTTTTTGTACCATTCCATCTGATGTTCCTAAAATTAATATGCTTTCTGGTCTGTATTTTCTTAAAGCTTTTACTATTATTTCTCTTTCTTCTTCTTCATAAAATAATGCATGTTTTACTGTACCTACTTTAGTAGGCGCTTTTTTTGCAGATTCTCCTGCAATAACTTCATTTTCTTTTATCAATAAACCATCATCAATAATATAATTAATATTTCTTTCACTTGCTACCATTTGTGCTCTATAACTTTTTCCTGTTCCAGATGGTCCAACAAAAGCATATACTTTTATCTTATTTGCAAATGGTAATTTTATTTCTTTTAATAACAATTTGTTTCCTCTTTTCATCATATATGTTTTATTACTTATAAAATCTTCTCTATTACAATATTATATTCTATTTAATGCTAAAAAACAAGTTTCTTTGACTTTAAAAAATTAGTCACTTATAATGTTATTTTAAATTTTTTCTTCTTAATTGACCACAAGCTGCATCTATATCTGATCCTAATTCTCTTCTAATAGTTGCTACTATACCATGCTCATTTAAATAGTCTCTAAATTTCATGATATTTTCATTTGAACTTTTGTCAAATTTTCCATTTTCTATTTTATTAATTGGTATTAAATTTACATGACAATTCATTCCTTTTAAAAGTTTTACTAATTCTTTTGCATCTTCTAAATTATCATTATTGTCTTTTGCTAACGCATATTCAAATGATATTCTTCTATGTGTTTTTTCTATATAATCTTTACATGCTTGTATTAATTCTTCTATTGGAAATGCATTGTTTATAGGCATCATACTACTTCTTTTTTCATTATTTGTAGCATGTAATGATATTGATAATGTACATTGTATATTTTCTTCTGCTAAACGTTTTATTCCAGGTATTAACCCACTTGTTGAAACACTTATATGCCTTGCTCCTATATTTAATCCTTTTGGGTTATTTATAATTCTTATTGCATTTATAACATTTGCATAATTATTTAATGGTTCTCCTATTCCCATAAAAACAATATTTGAAATTCTAACTCCAGTATCTTGTTCTACTGCTATAAGCTGTTCTACAATTTCTCCACTTGTTAAATTTCTTTCAAAATTTATTCCTGTTGAAGCACAAAACTTGCACCCCATTTTACAACCAATTTGAGAAGACACACAAATGCTATAACCATGATGATAGCTCATTAATACTGTTTCTATTGCATTTCCATCTAAAACATCAAATAAATATTTAATTGTTCCATCTTTAGCTTCTTGTTTTTTTAATATATTAAAATTACAAATTGTATAATTTTGTTTCAATTTTTCTCTTAATTCTAATGATATATTTGTCATTTCATCAAAACTTTTTACTTTTTCTTGATATAACCATTTAAATATTTGTTCTGCTCTAAATGGCTTTTCCCCTAATTCATTCATTTTCTCTTTTAATTGTGCTAAATCATAATCTTTTATATTTTTCATTTTCTCACCTTTTTCATCCTATATTTACGATTTATAAATGGAATTTTCTTATTATTGTTTCTTTTATATCTTTATAACCTAAGCTTAAACTAATTACCAAATTAAGAATTGATACTCCAATTGCTATTTTATTTAATGCTCTAGGTTGTATCATCTTTTCTGCAATCAAAATAATAGGTATAAAACTAATTAAGACAATCATAAGTTGATAAATCGCATACCTTATATATTTTTTATAGCTTATTATTGTTAATACTAACATAGAAATATTTGCAATAATTAATATAATAGGAATCGCTATATTTATTGACCATCCCTTAAATCCTAATCTTTGATCTATATATAATGTAACACTTGATATTATAATTGTTTGAACTAATACATGTCCTGCAACATTTGTTCTTTTTCTTATTGCATATATTGCTGTAATCCATATGTATATAATACCACAATTTGTAAAGGCTGCCCAAGGAATATTAGGAGTTGTTATTTTATTAATTAAAACTAATATCATAGCTATTATTATAGAAGATATCATCAATATTCTTATTATTTTATCTCCTTTTTTACTGCTTAATTTTTTAGGATATATCATCTAAAACACCATTACTTTCTATTTTAACTTGAATTTTTCTCTCTTTTAAGAAATTATAAAATGCCTTTTCTATTTTGTTATTTCCTAATATAGATGTAAATGTAAATACCATGTTATTTTCAAATGTACAACTTGAACATTTGATTTTTTCTACTGGTTCTGGTGCAATTAGCATTAAAAAATAATCAATATATTTTTTATATTCACCAATAATACCTACTCTACCTATATTTGAGAAAGTTATTGTTGTATATTTTCTTATTTCTAAATAACTTAATCTTACTAAAATTTTCTTTAAGAAAAGAGGTATAGTTCTTACTATAAGGTTATTTCCTATCTTTACATTTGTAGACATTGTTTTTATTATTTCTTCTTCATTTAATCTATTCTTAAATTCTTTTTTTACAAATGAAATCATTTTTTCAAAAGTATTTAATTTATCTTTTTCTATTTGCGCAACTAATGTTATATAAGAAAAAAAGTTTGTCATAGTCTTTGAAGAAAAATATCTTTTTAAGTTTACAGGTATACATATCTTTATCGGTTTTTTGCCTTTGTTTTTTATATAATTTTCTTTATATATAGAATACATTAAAACAGCTGTTAGATACTGCGTTATTGTAGCATCATATTTTTTACTTTCTATTTTTAAGTTTTCTAAATTAATTATTTCATGTATTACACTTACTGCTCCTAATTTTATTTTTCTTCCCTTTAATTCATATGCTCTCTTTCCTGATGCATTTGATTTTGCCCTTTTATCATAATTTTTTATATAACTATCTTCTGTATCAAAATCAATCTTTCTTAATTGTCTGTTTTCTTGTTTTAGTTCATTTGGATAATATAATTCTAAATAATTATATATAATTTCTCTAAAAAATGTTGTTCCTGTATTTCCATCTGTTAATGCATGAAAAATATCTATGTTTATTTTGTTTTCAAAATACGTTATTTTAAATAAATATCCATTATTTGTTTTAGGGTCGATATATTTACATGGATAATCTTTTTCTTCTTCTATAATTGGTTCTTTTGGATTATATTCTAAATAATACCAAAAAAATCCTGCCTTCATTTTTACTCTAAACATATTGTAATTATTTAGAGTTTGTATAACTGCTTTTTCTAATATCTCTTTATTTACTTTTTCTTTAAGTAATACTGAAAGTCTAAATACTGTACTATATTTCTTTCCTGCTGATATAGGAAATATTTTTGCTGAATTGTCTAATCTTCTCCAATATAAACTTTCTTCTTTTTTTTCACTCATTCTTTAAAACCTTCCTGTAATAATAATATTTCTTAATTTATCTTGTTTATTAAGTCCTCATAACCTTTTTTTACTATTTCTTCATCACTGTCTTTGTCTATAATCCATATATGTCCTGCATCTTGGTACTCATTTATATCTATATTTATATTGTTTTTCTCTGCTTTTTCTTTTAATTTATATACATCTGGATTTAATATATCTTTCGTACCTGTAAATATTGTTAAATTATTTATTTTAGATAAATCTCCATCAATAGGATTTACTAAATAGCTGTCAATTCCATCACTTCCAGCATATGCTAATCCTGCTATTTTTAAAGCTTCTTTATTTAATTTTTTGTCTTGTTCCTTAACTTGTTCTATTTTAGGATTATCCATTTTAACGTCAAGCCATGGTGAAATTAATATCGTTTTTTTAGGCATTTTTATATCTTCTTGTGATATTTTTTCTAATAAAGCTAAAGATAATCCTCCTCCTGCTGAATCTCCCATAATTATTAATTCATGTGAAACATCAACTTTTTGTTGTATTTCTTTATATAATGGAACAACCATATTAAATACATCTTTATAATTATATTTAGGAGTTAATGGATAATCTGGTAATATTACTGTTGCACCTGTATCGTCAACTAGATTTTCTATAAACTCCCAATGGTTACTCGTTGTTTCTGCCATGTATGAACCTCCATGAAAATATAAAATTTTCATATTAGTTTTTTTACTTCCTTTTGATTTTATTATAAATATATTCCTATTTTCAAATGTTTCAACCGTTAAATCATATTTATTTTCTATATTTTCAGGTGTTTTTGTTTCTATATCCACAAATAAAAAATATGCTAAAATTATCAAACATATAATAATTATTATAAATAATATCCCTATTGTAATTTTTAAACCTTTATTTTTCATAATCCCCTCTTTATTATATTTTTTAATATTTTACCATAAAAAAAGACTAGATACAAATATTAATATAAACTATTAATATTTATTTCTAATCTTTCTTTTTAGCTTTTTATCCGAATAATCCACGTTTTTTTATTGGTGGTTGTTCATTCATTGTTTGTGCTAATTTTACTAATAATTCTCTTTGTTCTTTTGATAGTCTTTTTGGAGTTTGTACTGTGACAGTAAATACAAAGTCTCCTACTGAGTTTGAATTAATAGCTTTGAAACCTTTATTTCTTATTGTAAATTTAGTTCCTGTTTGTGTTCCATCTGGTATTTTGTATTTTTCTTTTGTTCCGTCAACCATTGGTATTTCTAATTCTGCTCCTAAAGTCGCTTGTGTTATTGTTATTGGAACCTCACATAATACATTGTTTCCTTTTCTTGTATAAATACTATGTCTTTTTATTTTTACTGTAATATATAAATCACCTTTTGGTCCACCTTTTTCCCCAGGTTCTCCTTCTCCTCTTAATACTATTGTTTGATTGTCATCAATACCTGCTGGAATTTTTACTTTTATTTTTGGTTGTTTTCTTACTTTTCCTCTTCCATGACAAGTTTCACATGGTTCTTTTATTATTTCACCTGTTCCATGACATGCTGAACATGTTCTTGTTGTTTGCATTTGTCCGAAGTATTGTGTTTTGAACCTGTTTTACCTGACCTGTTCCATTACATGTTGTACATTTGATTGGAGATGTTCCAGTTTTTGCTCCTGTTCCTTTACAAGTTGAACATTCCTCATCTCTAGTAATTACAATTTCTTTTTCTACTCCTAAAAAAGCTTGTTCAAATGTAATATCCATATGTACATTTAGGTCTGAACCTTTTTTAGGTCCATTTTGTCTTCTTGAAGATCTGCCTCCAAATCCTCCTCCAAAGAAAGAAGAAAAAATATCTCCTAAATCGCCAAAATCACTAAATCCATCGAACCCAGAACTTGTATATGAATAATAACCATTTTGTCCTCCAAAAGGTCCTCCTGCTCCACCAAATCCTTGTGGTCCATCTGGTCCAAACTGATCATACATTCTTCTTTTTTGTGAATCTGACAAAGTTTCATATGCTTCATTTACTTCTTTGAATTTTTTTTCAGCCTCTTGTTTATTGTCTGGATTAGCATCTGGATGATATTTTTTAGCTAACTTACGATAAGCTTTTTTTAGTTCATCATCTGTTGCATTTTTATTAACACCTAAAACTTCATAATAGTCTCTTTTACCTGCCATTTTTTCCTCCTCTAGTAATTAAAATACTATTAATTACCTTAATAAAGAGGATTAAGGAATATTCCTTAATCCCTCTATTTATTATTTTTTATCTCCATCATCTTCTACCTTATAATCTGCATCATATACATTTCCGTTTTCATCTGCTTTTGGTCCTTCTTCTCCTGCTGCTGCATTTGGGTCTACCCCTGCACCTGCTGCTCCGTTTGGATTTGCATTTTTATAAAGTTGTTCTGACATATCGTAAAATACTTTTGTTAATTTTTCTGTTGCTTCTTTTATTTTTTCTGTATCGTTTGTTTCTAATGCTTTTTTAGTATTATCTATTTCTGTTTCTACTTTTGCTTTTTCTTCTCCGCTAATTTTATCTCCTAAGTCATTTAATGTTTTTTCACTGTTATAAATTAAACTTTCTGCATTATTTTTAACTTCGATTTCTTCTTTTTTCTTTTTATCTTCTTCAGCATGTGCTTCAGCATCTTTAACGGCTTTGTCTATATCTTCATCTGTAAGGTTAGTTGATGCTGTAATTGATACATTTTGTTCATTTCCTGTTGCCATATCTTTTGCAGATACGTGAACTATTCCGTTTGCATCTATATCAAATGTAACTTCAATTTGTGGTACTCCTCTTGGTGCTGCTGGTATTCCTGTTAATTGGAATCTTCCTAATGTTTTATTATATGCTGCCATTTCTCTTTCACCTTGTAAAACGTGAACTTCTACTGATGTTTGACCATCTGCTGCTGTTGAGAATACTTGTGATTTTTTAGTTGGTATTGTTGTATTTCTTTCAATTAATTTTGTAAATACTCCACCATATGTTTCAATACCTAATGATAATGGTGTAACATCTAATAATACTAAGTCTTTAACATCTCCTGATAAAACACCACCTTGGATAGCTGCACCTATTGCAACACATTCATCTGGGTTTATTCCTTTATCTGGCTCTTTTCCTGTAATTCTTTTAACAACTTCTTGAACAGCTGGAACTCTTGTAGATCCACCAACTAATAATACTTTGTGAATATCATTTGCTGTTAATCCTGCATCTTTTAAAGCTTGGTTAACTGGTCCTGCTGTTGCTTCTACTAAGTCATGAATTAATTCTTCAAATTTAGATTTTGTTAAAGTTACATCTAAATGTTTTGGTCCTGTACTATCAGCTGTAATAAATGGTAAGTTTATTTGTGTTTGTTGTACACCTGATAATTCAATTTTTGCTTTTTCTGCAGCTTCTTTTAATCTTTGCATTGCCATCTTATCTGATTTTAAATCGATTCCATTTGCTTTTTTAAATTCATCTACTAAGTAATCTATTATAGCATTATCAAAATCATCTCCACCTAAATGTGTGTTACCACTTGTAGATAAAACTTCAAATACTCCATCACCAATATCTAGTATAGAAACATCAAATGTTCCTCCACCTAAATCATATATTAATATTTTTTGGTCTTGTTCTTTATCCATTCCATAAGCTAAAGCTGCTGCTGTTGGTTCGTTTATAATTCTTAATACTTCTAGTCCTGCAATTTTACCAGCATCTTTTGTTGCTTGTCTTTGACTATCATTAAAGTATGCAGGTACTGTAATAACTGCTTGAGATACTTTTTGTCCTAAATAATTTTCTGCATCTGCTTTTAACTTTTGTAAAATCATTGCTGAAATTTCTTGTGGTGTAAATTTATCACCTTCTATATTTACTTTATCTGCTGTTCCCATTTTTCTTTTGATTGAAATAACAGTATTATCTGGATTTGTAACTGCTTGACGTTTTGCAATTTGTCCTACTAATCTTTCTCCATTTTTTGAAAATGCAACTACTGATGGAGTTGTTCTATTACCTTCTGCATTTGGTATTACTACTGGCTCTCCACCTTCCATAACTGCTACACATGAATTTGTTGTTCCTAAGTCAATTCCTATAATTTTTCCCATTTTAAATTCCTCCTAAAAATTTATTTTATATTTTAAAATTAATAACTATTTTATATTATTTTTTTATTAGCAAAAAATCGCTAAGATATACATTTTTATTGCTAATTAGCTACAACAACCATAGAATGACGAATAACTCTATTTCCTATTTTGTAACCTTTTCTATATTCTTGTGCAATTTCTTGCACACCTAAGTTTTCATCTTGAATACTACTTACTGCTTCATGAAGTTCTGGATCAAATGTTTCTCCTACAGTTTTTATTTCTTCAATTCCTTTTGATGATAGAACATCTCTAAATTGTTTTAATACAAGTTCTACACCTTTTTTATATTCTTCATCTTTTGTTTCTACTTTTGCTGCATTTTCTAGATTATCTAATACCGGCAAAATAACTTCTACTACATCTGATAAAATTGAATTATATAATCCTTCTCTTTCTTTACCGCTTCTTTTTTTAAAGTTTTCAAATTCTGCTAATATTCTTTTATATCTATCATCTAATTCATCATATTCTTCCTTTGGTACCATTTCTTTATTTTGTTTCTTTTCCTCTTTTTTTTCTGTCTTTTCATTTTGATTTTTTTCTTCTTCTAAATTTTCATTTTTGATATTTTCTTCTGACATTTTATCCCTTCTTTCTTTTTACTTTTCTATATCTTTTAATTTTTTATTTATATATTTCATTACAGATACCACTTTTGAGTAATCCATTCTTTTAGGTCCTATTATTCCTATTGTTCCTAAATCTTTGCCATTTACTTTATGTTTAAAAGTAACAACACTAAAATCTTTTAGTTCATCTTTTTCATTTTCATCGCCAATATATATGTTTATATCTTCTGCAAATCCTGAATTTAACATATCTGCTATTACTTCTTTTGTATCTAATATATTTACAAAGTTTTTTGCAACTTCTAAACTATTAAATTCTGGTAAATCAAAAGATTTATTTGCACCTTCTAAATATATTTGATTTTCTTGATTTATTACTTTTTTTAACTGGTCTATTACTGGTTTTATTACATTGACACTATATGTCATTTCATCATATAAATATTCTTCTAATGGCCTATCTATTGTTTCAATTGGTTGACCTTTTAATTTGTTATTAAACATATAATTCATTGTTTCTATTTGTTTTTGATTAACATCTTCATCAAATTTTATTATAGTTTCTTTTACTAGTCCTGTATCTGTTAATATAACAGCCATCATCATTCTTGTTCCTAATAATACAAATTTAATTTCTTCTATTAATTGAGTATTGGTTTTTGGTCCAATTGATACTGTTGTGTAATGTGTAACCTCTGATATTGTATTTGCTGCAATTTTTGTTAAATCTTCAATTTCATTTACTTTTGTTTCTAGTTTAGTACTTATATATTTTATTTCTTCTAAACTAATGTCTTTATCGTTTAATAGTTCATCAACATAGTATCTATATCCTTTTTCTGATGGGATTCTACCACTTGATGTATGTGTTTTATCTAGAAAACCTGCTTTTTCTAAGTCTGCCATTTCATTTCTTATTGTTGCACTACTGCATTTTAATCCATAATGATTTGTTAATGCATTTGAACTTACAGGCTCTGCTGTGTTGATGTATTCTTCTACTATTGCTTGTAATACTTGTTTTTTTCTATCATCTAACAATTTTTTCACCTCTTTAGTTTTAATTGTTAGTTTTTAGCACTCTTTGTTTTTGTTTGCTAACTTCATATATATTATACCCCTTTTTAGCACTTGTCAATACTTTCTGCTAAAAAAATTTGTGAATTTTTTGTGAATAAATTTCTTATAAAAAAACTGTAGAAATTTTCTACAGTTTTTCTTCTATTATTCTGACATTTGCTTTAACATCCATAAATGTTTAGTATAACTTGATATAAAGTCATCAATTAATGTTGAAGTAGAATATAAATTTTGCTCTTCTGCAAAGCTTTTTAACTTTGTAACTTTTTGTAAAAGTGTACTATAATCATTTATAATATTATTTAACACTTCTTTATCTGTTACTTTATTATTTTGTGCTTCTACTATTGTAGTTTTTTCCAAATAATCTTTCATTGTTCCTAAAGGTTGCTTTCCTATCATTAGCATATGTTCAGCCACCTCATCTATTTGTGAATTTATCTCATCGTAATATTCTTCAAGTTTTGCATGTAATACAAAAAAATGCTCTCCTGTTATATTCCAATGATAATTCTGCAATTTTCTATAAAACACATTTAAATCTGATAAAAGTACATTTAGATCTTTTTCAATATTTTCCATTTTAACAACTCCTTCTTTTTTATTTAATTAGATTTTACCCTAAATTATTTTTTATTATTCATCTTTAATTTTTTTATTTTTCTCCATAAAAAAATACAATAACATATTAAATATTATTGTATTTTTCATATTATATTTTTTTCAAGAAATTTATAAAATCTATTTTGTTTTTCTTGCGGTTTATTTCCTGTGTCTATAAACATAATTTTTCCACCTTTATTTTCTGTGTTTATAAGATTTTCCTTTAGTAAAATGTCTTTAAAATGTATAGCTAATTTTGGAGCCCCATTAAAAAATTTCACATTTCCTAATACATTTTCTATTTGTTTTTCTACTAACGGATAATGTGTACATCCTAATACCACATTGTCAACTTTTCCTGCATATACTCCAAGATTAATTTTTAAATATTTTTCTAATTCTTTTTCATTACCACTTTCTATAATATCTGCTAAACCAATACATGGATATAAATAAGTTTTATGATTATTATATTTTTGATATAACATATTGAATTTTTCACTTTTTATGGTTCCTTGTGTAGCCATTACTAATGTAGGTTTATCATATGCATAGTCATGAACCATTTTATATGCTGGTTCTATTGCTATAATTGGTATGTCTTTATATTTATCTCTTAAATAACTAACTGCTTTTGCACTTGCAGTATTACATGCTATTACAATTGTTTTGCAATTATTTTCTAATAATTTATTAACTATTTTATCACATATAGTTAATATTGTTTTATCTGATTTATCCCCATATGGATTATTGACCGAGTCACTATAATATATGTAATTTTCATTTGGAAGTAATTTTATTATTTCTTTTAATACAGTTACTCCACCTATTCCAGAATCAAAAATTCCTATATTTCCATTTTTAGATATTTGTCTTGTCATATTATTAATTATGCCTTTCTTTCTCTATTTTATTTTTTATTTTTACTTTTATGTCTTTTAAGTTAGGATATGCATTTATTAATCTTCTATGTAACCATGATTTTTCTCTTAATAATTTTTTTACCTTTTCTGTTATTTCTTCTGTATTATCTTTTATTAATTTACTTCCTTCTACATTAATACTTGAAACTACATTAGAAGAAATAATATTATCTATTATAAATATTGTAAATAATATAATACAAATTATATGCATTGAAGTTGATGGTATTAAATTATATATTTTAAATAAAAATGGATTTGTTACATACATTATCATTACACCTAATATTCCAAAAGGTATTAATGTTTCTAAACATATACGACCATTAATATTAAACTTTTTGCTGCTATAATCCCACCATCTAGCATGAAATTTTTTTCCATAAAATAACTTGTAAAATATTCAATAAATGAGCAAATAATTACAGACATAACAAACAATACTATTACATCATATGTATATCTTTTTAATAATATTGTTATTGCTAGTGCTCCCCACCCATAAATTGGACAATATGGGCCTATCAAAAATCCTCTATTTATAAATCTTTTGTATTGAAATAATTTACATGTAACTTCCATGCACCATCCTAAAAACGCATATGACATAAATAATAAAAAGTATACTTCTATTTGGTTTAACATTTTTTTCTCCTAATTCTTTTTTATATTTTTTTCATATTATAACTCTCTTTTATTTTATTTACAATAGTTCTTAATTAATTAGGTAAATTGATTTTTTATGTAAATTATAGTATAATTAATATATGTAGTTTTACATTTTGCATTATGAAAGGAGACTATAATTATGGTCAATTTAAAAGGACTTAAAAAACATATTGTACCCGAAGAACGGTTATTTTTAAATGGTGATGTTGTATTATTACCTCGCGAATTAGTAAAAGAAATCAACTGTTATTATTTTGCTTTAGGTATTCTTTATTCAACAGGTTCCTACTATGATTGCATTCCTGGTTTTACAACTGGCGACTTATATACAAATAGTTCAGATCTTATTTCTTCTGTTGAAACAGATTTGAAAAATTTGAATATTAGTTTTCGGAGAATAAGTATTTTTGAAGCTAAAAACCTTCAAGAAGATGAAGTCTTAATAAAACTTTTTTACTATCCTCCATCAAAAGCTTTTCCGAAAGGAGATTTTCATTTCATTCGTCAGAACAAGGAAACCGGAATTTGGTATCATAAACCTGGCGCAAATCAAGTTTGCTGTTTAGAAGGAATTGACGATAAAGAAAACTTTGATCCTGATGAGTTGATTTTTACAGAGGAAAGTACAAAAGAAATTTTTCGTTACTTTCCACTGTGCTATTTCGCACTGAAAGAATAACCAAAGAACCTGATACACAAATGTGTTTCAGGTTCTTTTATATTTCTTTATTTTTATCTAATAAAATTTGTTGATATGACATCTTCATTTTTAGGGAGATTAACACCTTCATTTTTTCCTGCTTCTATACATTTTAATAACCATGCCATATTATTTCCTAAAGTTCTCATTGTCTGCATTCCTTCTTCATCTTTTAATACATCTTCTGGCTTACTTCCATGAACCATATTCCAATACTGTGAAGATACTATTGGCATATTATTCATACCAAAATATTTATTAACTTCATCAATTGCTGCTGTTGCCCCACCTCTTCTACAACTTACAACTGCCGTAGCTACTTTATTTGAAAATAATTTTCTTCTACCATAAAAAACTCTATCCATAAAAGAAGATAACATACCTGAACTTGCAGCAAAGTGGACTGGTGTACCAAATACAAAACCATCTGTATTAGGAACTTTTTCTAAAAATTCATTAACTTTGTCATCAACAAAACACTTTCCTTTTTCTAAACAAGTCCCACACCCTATACATCCAGCCATTGGTTTGGCTCCTAACCAAAAAATTTCTGTATCTATTCCATTTTTATTTAAACTTTTTTCTACTTCTCTTAATGCAGTGTATGTACACCCATTTTGTTTTGGACTTCCGTTTACTAATATAACCTTCATATATATATCAACTACCTTTCATTTAAATTAAATTATTTTTATACAAATTTCACTTTTTATATTATATTTTATTTTAAGTATTTTATCACTTAATTGTACTTTTTACAATTATATTTATTTCTAATTTTTTTGATAATTTAAAATAAAATTCTCATATTTTTTATTTTTTTGTAAATACTAATAAATAGAACAAAAATTTATGAAATAAATTATAGGAGTGTTGAATGATGGAAAATAAAAATTTAAACATATTAGATGAAGTTAATAAAGGTGCTACAATGGGAATGGATGCAATCTCTTATGTATCTGAAAAAGTTACAGATGATAAATTTAAAAATGTATTAGATACAGAATATAATAAGTATCAAAAAATTTCTGAACGAGTTAATGATTTATATTCAAACTATACTGATAAAGAACCACATGAAACTAATGCTATGAATAAAATGATGACTTGGTATGGTATTCAAATGAAAACTATGACAGATGATACTACTTCTAAATTATCTGAATTATTAATGCAAGGAACTAATATGGGAATTATTGAAGGAAGACGTTTATTAAATCAAAATCCTGAAGCAGAGAAAGATGTTAAAAACATTTTGAATGATTTTGTTGTTATGCAAGAAGATAGTGTAGAAACTTTAAAAAAATATTTATAAAAAAATTAAAAACACACCTTTAACATTTATAGTTTGGTGTGTTTTCTATTCTTTATTATTGTTTTACCTCAACGCCTCCAAATACTGCTGCTCCATTTACGTAAATTGTATGATTATTTTCATCAATTTTATTATTTGTTTTATTTGAGACTCCTCCAAATATTGATGTTGACTTTGTTTTTATATTTACATTTGATGGTACATAAATTTCTATTGCTCCAAATGTACTACTTGCATTAATTACTATATCAGATTCTATAATTGTATTTCTTAAATCGCATTCAACTCCACCAAATACAGCCGTTAAGTCAGCTCCTGTAAATTTTTCTCCATCAAAATTTATACTTTGTCCTGAAAAGGCTGCACAGTATGAATTTCCTCCATTTCCTTTTTGATTCAATTGTTTTATTTCATTACTTACTTTTTTTCCTGATATATCTTTAAAAATAATTGATATACCAATTACTACTAATATTACAGGCAAAGCTAATTTTAATATTAAATCAAAATCTAAAAGGTTTTGACATCCCAAAAGCAATATTACTCCTATTAATAGTCCTATTAAACTTCCTGTCTTTTCATTTTCTCTAAATAATCCTATAAAGCATGGTATTATAATAAATAAAGTCCACCAACCATTAAAAAATATATTAATATGTGTAATTCCTAGGGCATTTCCTCCTATTATTAATCCTATTATTATTAAAACAACTCCCCATAATATATTTCCAATTTTTTTCATTTTTTATTTTCCCCTTTCTCTTAAATTTATTTTTTATGATTTTATTATATTATATATAAATAAAATTTAAAATAACAAATATATCTACTGTTCTTCAACACAAACTGTATTTTCATATCTTTTTACATCATATAATCCAATTCTATACATTATACTTCTTGAATAAAAATCTATAAAATTTGATAATCCAAACATAAATAATGCAATATTTGAATTATAAAATAATAAACATACTATTATTCTTATAATTGCCCCCATTGTTGATCCCCATAACAATATTTTTGGTTTTCCTTGTGCAATACACAAAGTTTTATATGTTTCATATGGATATAATCCAAACACACCAAATGAATAAAATATAATATATGGAAAACATTCTTCTAAAGGTAAACTTCCATGTGAAATTAATAAATATGTTATACAAAATACATAATTTAATATAATTACTATTCCAAAGCATTTTTTCTTCATTTCCATTATTGATTTATATTGTTCTTTATAAGATCCCTTAATTGGAACTTTTATCATTAGCGCTGCTTGGTATGCATTTGTTACTATTTCTAAACTAGTACAGACATGATAACAAATTGTATGCACTGAATATTTATCTGTTCCTAAATGACTTGCAATTGTTCCATATATTAGTATAAATATCCTTGATAACAATCTTTCCATTGAAGTTGGAATACCATATTTAACTACATTTTGAAATGCTTCTTTGTCTGGTAATTCAAATTTAATTTTCATATTATATGACATATATATAATTGATACTATCCAAGAAATCATTGTTGCAATAAATAACAAATTTAAGTTTTTGGTTGTTATATAAAATATAGAATCTAATAGCACTAATAAAACATAAAATAATATCAATGATTTTCTATATAATTTTAGCTTATTTTTTAGTCTTACCATTTCAAATAATGCATTAGATACTCTACCACAAACTAAATATAATATATATAATTTCAAAATTCCTGATAGCATTACTTTTTGAAGTTCATTTAATTTAAATAAATTTACAAAAACATCTCCAAATAAATATACAATTATTCCTAATGTAAAACTCATAATTGCTTGAATTATTAAATATTTTGATTCATCTTTTCTAACAATTCTATATGTATATATTCCAATTTCACTTAACGATTTTAATATTAAATCTATTGAAAATAAGCTTCCACATACTACAATTGCATCAATACTTAATGCGTTATTAAAAGCCGCATCAATATTATCAGCTATTCCCATAAATACAAAGCTTACAAGTAGCGATATAAATTCTTTCATTTGTTTACTCCTATTTCTTCTGCATTTTTAAATAAATTTATTATAATTGATATTCTTTTATTTCACAGTTTTTCAGTCCCTTGTTCAAAAAAAATCCATTTTCTATTCCTTCAAAATACCCATAAAATGCTTTTGAAATACCACTATGTGCAACTATTAAAACACTTTCATAATTTTTTGTTTTTAATTCATCTAAAAAATTATATACTCTATCAAAAAATAATTTTATATTTTCTGAAGTTCCATATTTTATTGTAGTATTATAATTCCAATATTCTTCTCTATTTGTCACTTCTAAAGGTTGTCCTGATAAGTTACCTGTATTTCTTTCTTCTAATCTGTTATCAATAATAATTTCTTTTTCTTTTACATTTATTATTTTAGCTGTGTGTTTTGCTCTGACTAATGGAGAGCATATTACAATATCATAATTAATTGTTTTAATTTTTTCTCTTAATTCTTCTGCTTGTTTAATTCCTTTTTTAGTTAAGTCTTCATTTTGATTATTATATTGTTTTAATGCATTATGAGGCACTTCCCCATGTCTTACTATATATACTTTCATTTGATTTTTCTCCTAAAATGTATTATTTTTCATTTATATTCCTTATTTTATCAACAATATTATTACTAAATTTTTCTTTTCTATTTTCATCAACTAATCCATTTATTTCTTGTTGAACATCAGTAAGTTGAGTATAACAATATCCTGTTATATAGTTTGTATTTTTAATTACATTAGTTAAGCTTTCAAATCTTGCTATAAATTCGTTTTCATCCGATACTTGTTTTCCATATCCCCAACCTTTGTCTGAATTTAGCGCTATACCTCCATATTCACTCATTATAATAGGTTGCCCATTATATTTATAATTACCACTAAATAATTTACGAGTTTTATTATATGGTGTCTTATTATTTAATACTGATAATTCTTTATCATTATATTGATTATATAGTAAATCAGCTTCTTGTTTATAATCATGAATAGTTATTATATCTGATATTGTATGTTCCCATCCATCATTAGAAATTACTGGTCTAGTTTTATCAAGTGATTTAGTAATATAATATAAACTATTTGCAAAGTTTTGTTCTTCTACATTTTCTGATACTTCACGAATTCCCCATGATTCATTAATAGGTACCCATGTAATTATTGATGGGTGATTATAATTTTGCTTTACTACTTTAATCCACTCATTCATAAAATACTCTACTGATTTATTATTAAACTCATAGCAATTAGCCATTTCACTCCAAACTAATATACCATTTATGTCACAGTAATATAAAAATCTCTCATCTTCTATTTTTTGGTGTTTTCTTATTCCATTGTATCCATATTTTTTTACTATTTCAATATCTTTAATTATCGCCTCTTCACTTGGAGGAGTTAAATGCGAATCAGCCCAATAACCTTGATCTAAAATCATTTTTAAATATAATTCTTTATTGTTTAGTAATATTTTTGAGTTTTCTATAGAGATTTTTCTAATTCCAAAATATGATGATACTTCATCAATTAATATATTATTCTTATATAATCTATAATTTATATCATATAAATATGGATGTTTTGGAGACCATTCTTTAATTTTATGACTTTTTTGCGAATTGCAAATATTCATATTGTATTTAAATATACTGTTTTCCAGTTTATTTCTTTCGACATTTATTATTTCATTATCATATTTAATTTCTGTTTCTATTTCATATTTTTCAATATCTTTTGAGTTAACATTTGTAGATATTTCAATATTAATACTTTTATCATCATAATTTGGTGTATTTTGAGCAGATATAATATAATTTTTAGGTACGTTTTCTATCCATATTGTTTTCCATATACCAGTTGTTTGAATATACCAACATTTAAAACTTTCATTTTTATATCTTTGTTTTCCTCTTGGTTGACTTTTAGACAAAGAGTCTTCTACCTTAATAGTAATATTATTTTCTCCATTAATTATATACTCACTAATATCAAAAGAAAATCTATGATATCCTCCTATATTTTTTCCTACATAATTTCCATTTAGCCATACTTTAGTAATAAAGTCACTCCCCTCAAAATGTACTATTGTTTTTTCATTTTTACTAGGATTTAGTTTTATATTATTAGAGTACCAAATATTTTCATGAATAGTTTCATCATTGATTCCACTCATTTTAGTTTCATATGTAAATGGAACAATTATTTCTTTTGATTCTGGAAATTTTTTAAAGTATTCTTTTGTTTCTCCAATATTATTATCATCGAAAATAAATTTCCATTTTCCATTTAAGTTTAACCATGTTTTTCTTACAAATTGTGGCCTTGGATAATTTTTAATTTTTTCCATTGTTTATATCTCCTTAATTATTAATATTATATCAACTATTTCTTCTATACTAATTATCTTCTATTTTTCAGTCTTCTATTTATTATTTTCATTACTTATAATACCATATAAGCAAATGTTTATCAAATAAATCTGATAGTTATAATATTGATAAGTTAAACTATATAATAAAAAACAACTAACTATCTTTCTTAATTAATTCAAAACAATATAATTTTTCAAATTTATTTAACTTTTTTATATATTTAGCTCCAAACTTTTCATAATAATTATCTAACTCTGTTTTTAAATATACTTTTTTGTATCCTAATTTAATTGCTTCTTTTAAAATAGCATCATTTAATAATTTTGAATATCCCCTATTTCTATATTCTTTTTTCACATACATTGTTGCATACCATGGCGTTAAGTCTTTTCTATCTTCTTCCTCATATTTAAATAATGAAATAAAACCAATTAAATCATTGTTATCAACTAATCCAAGAATACTTATTATTTTTTCGCCATTAAAAATACTTTTCTTCTTTTTTTCAATATATTTTTGCATTTCTAATTTTGATTTTTTCTCCCCCCACTCATAACTACATAATTTTATATATTCTGATAACAATTCACTATTTTCTTTAATATTTACTATTTTCATATAAAACTCCTTTGATTTATTCCGTTCACTCTTTTTATTTCTACACTAAATTCTTCACTATTTGATGCTAACTCTGTTATATTGTCTAAATACTTTTGATATTCTTCATCATCAAAAAACATTTTACTCCTTGCATAACCATTTAAGCCAAATTTCTTTAATAAAAATTTTCTACATTCATATATAACTTCTTCTTCCTTTAATTTTGGAAAATATTTTCTATTATACGAATAGCATCTTGCTAATGTTACTTCAACACTTGTATTTCTATCAGCTGAAGATACTATTTTTCCATATATACTTCTTGGTTCTGCTATCATAGATGAGCGGTGATCTTCAATCGCCTTACTCATTATTTTTATTTGTTCATCATTGAAAAACTCTTTTAATTTTTCATCCTCGCACAACATTTTTGCAGAAATAATTTCATGATTTTTAGCATCAATATGATGTGCAATATCATGATATGCTGCAATTGTATATACCATTTCGTAATTTATGTTTTCTACTTGGTCTGCAAAATTCATACTCCTATTTATTACATATTCAGCATGGTCCACCCCATGTCCATTATCATTTAAATTATAATGATATTGTATAATTTGTTGTATATGATGCTTTAAATTTGGATTTATTTTTTCTTTATTTAATTTTAATAAATATTTATTTGATTCTTCTCTACTTTTAAAAACTATAACTTTTTTTGTATTTTTATATTTTTTCAATAGTTGATAAATTTGTGGCATTTTTTCATCAGAAAAAGATATAATTTTTTGTTTAAATTTATCATCTAACTCTTCCTCTATCCAAGGCAGATCCACTCTTTTTTTCCCAATACGAGATTCTGCTCCTGCTAAACAAATTTCAACTGGATAATCTAATAAAATTATTGTATCACACTCTTTCATTCTCATTTCAATAGTTCTTTGATAATTACCATCTATAATCCATTTATCATTTTTCCTGAAAATTTCTTCTAATTTTCTTTCCAATTCTTCTTTTGAAATATGGGTTCCATCATTATTATAATATAATAAATCCAAATGGAATAATGGTATTTCTAGAGCTTTATTTAGCTTTTGAGAAAATATGCTTTTTCCTGATCCAGGGCAACCAATAATAATAATTTTCATCTTATATCCTCACCTTTAATTTTATATCATTATTATATTATAAAAGCTAATAGCTAGCAATACTAACTATTTGTAAAAAATCAATTAAAATTTTTTATTTTAACATTTAGAAAAAAAGAGAAGTTCAAATTTTGAAATTTGGACTTCTCTTTTTTGCATTATTTTCGTTTTCTACAAATATTTCTACGAAAATATTTATTGGCTCCTCGTGTTGGGCTCGAACCAACGACCTATCGGTTACTGCACTACACTAATTTTCACTAGCATTATATATTACTATATAATTTGTAGTCTGGACTTTATCTTTACCATATCTTTATTAGACTTAGGTAGGTGGTGTAAAGTCTCTACACATAGCTTTCGCCTTGCTCGGTATTGTCGTCAACATTACTTGTTACGAGTTCCACCGACTTAGCCACCTTTTTCATCTATAAGTTTCCCTATAGAGCTGCTAACTTTAATCTTGGAAGATTTGCTTCACAGCCGAGCGCTCTACCAACTGAGCTAACGAGGAATATATAAAACTGGCAACAACCTATCTTTCCAGCAGGGTAACCCACAAGTATTTTCGGCACATTTAGGCTTGACTTCTGTGTTCGGGATGGGAACAGGTATTTCCCTAAATGTCATCATTACCAGAAAATTAATTACTATTTTAATGTACTTTGATATTATATAACATACTTTTTTATTTTGCAAGTATTTTTTATATTTTTACCAATTTTTTTATTTATATTCATTTTATTGTAGTGTTATCTAGCTACAGTACTACTTACTGTATATTAAACTCATTAAATATTTATTATTAAGTTTAATAACACTCAAAAATACATAGATGAAAATATTTAGTTTTAGGTTTGTTTCGATTTTTTCTTTCTTCTTCTTAACTTTTTTGTGGTTAAGCCCTCGATTTATTAGTATTGGTCAGCTTAATACATTACTGTACTTACACCTCCAACCTATCAACCACATAGT
>JABLTO010033229.1_pt1 | contig 88510 bp, 71 predicted proteins | sample 7160091 | NCBI WGS metagenome assembly JABLTO01 (sample SAMN14651225, study PRJNA627086) | human gut metagenome | isolation source: feces | host: Homo sapiens | reverse complement strand
GGGCGACAGGTACACCAATGTGAGTATATAAAATAATAGGGATTGTAATTTAAAAATAAAACTTTAACCATTACATGGTACCGGCTGCACAAAATTTCAAAATTTTTATTATAAAATTTTAAATTTATTAAAAATGTTGAGGATTTATGATTTTTTAGAAAATACTATTGTAAAATATAACAAAATTTGATATAATATTTACATACATCAGATTGATGGAAAGGATGGTATTTATGAAAAAACTTATTTGTTGTATTACGGTGTTGGTTATGGTTTTATCGGCGTTCGGAGGAGTGGCTTATGCCGCAGACAGTGACGGGTTTGTTACCAGAGCGGAGTTTGCGGGAGGAGTTGCAGAAGTCCTGAGAAGCAAAGGAATATACGGCGATATAAACAGCGTAACCGAGGAGTTTGCGGACGACGGCAGCGAGGACGTTATGACGCTGAAAAAGCTGTCTCTTATAATGGGAGACGGAGACGATTGTTTCAGACCCGATGATAATATTCTGTTTGAGGAAGCGGCGGCAATACTGGGACGGGTGTTTCTGCCTGAGGACGTCATTGTTGAAAAATACGGCGCATTTCCCAACGGGCACATTATGTTTGTAATGGAAAAGGGGCTGCTTACAGGGGCGGGTTCCATGATAAAGGGTGCTCCCGTAACCGAGGACACTCTTTCAAAGCTGACCGCCAACCTTGGTGAAAGTCTTGTTACATATGATGTTATGGAAAGCCTTGGCTGCACTTGGTACAACGGAGATGTATATATCGATTATTATCCCAAAAGCTGGCAGGGTTACGAAGCTACTGCGGCGGCACAGGCCGATGGGTATCGCGATGGGTATTATTATCACTATTTGCCCTAAAAGCTGCTCTATTCCTACGACAGGGAAAACTGGAACGTGGCGTATGAGGATATTGAGGGAGAAAGGGTGTGCTACAACCTGCCCGACCATATCAAGAACATAAAGTATTTGAACTTTAACGGTGCAATAAAAGGCACAACAGATGACCCCAATAATTCATATTACACATATGATTTCAAGACATGGACGCAGGGAGAGCCCGAACTGCAATATAACGAGAAGAATACCGACAGAAACAGCTTTACCATGGGCTTGGAGCCTGTGTGTTCAGATGATGAGGCAGGCTTGTTCTTTAGCTACTATCCATATGAAAACCAAGAACTCACCTCGGGAAAAACTGTTTTCAACGAGCCTAAGCACAGCCTAATTTGGGCTTCAAAGGACGCCGTATCATGGATCCCCATAAGAGTTCCCGAGGGCGCAAAGTATTTTACTTCGGCGGCGATAGATACAAGAGCAAAGGCGTTGTTTATTGATTGCGCCGTTGAATTTTCCGATGAAGAAAAGACGTATCTTGAAAACGAGAAGAAAACAGCCGATGAGTTAAATCTTGACTATATAATAAAACCATATAAAACCGAAAGATATATGCTTACATTCGATGAAGTAAACAAATTGATTGAGAGCATTTTGTAAAATTTTAAGGCGTTGAGTATCCCCTGTGTTTGTACAGGGGATATTTGTGTTTCAATTTTAAATATCTGATTGACAAAAGCAATATATTGAATTATAATAAAACAAATATGTCCCCGCCGCCTTATGCGGCGGGCACCATTCAGCGTTTCATTGGTAGATTATACCAATGAAACGCTGAGGAGCTAACGCTCCATTTGTATATTGCAATCTGTCGCAGGCTCCGCTCTTTGCAAGCAAAGCGGATCCTTGCTCCGATTTAAATTTAAGTGTCGGAGTCCGCTACACTCATTGCAATCTGTAGCAGGCTCCGCTCCGATTTAAATTTAAAATTTAGAACAGAATATACTTGAATGCACTTAAAAGGCGAACGGCGCATTTGTGCAATATGAATATAAAAGGTCAGAGGTAAAGTTCTATGAAAAATGAAATTATTACTGTCAATTTGGAAAAGGTTATTCGTGAAATGAAGCTGGATACCCTGTATTATCCCGAAAAAGAGGTTATTATTAAAACTGCGGACATAAACCGACCGGGATTACAGATAGCGGGATTTTTCGACTATTTCGACCCCAACCGAATACAGGTGTTCGGAATGGTGGAGAATACTTATCTTGCGGGGCTTTCCGCCGAGGTGAGATACAACAGTTTGAAGCGGCTTTTTGAAAAGGATATTTCCGCCGTTATATTAACCAGAAACAGCAACGCCTCCACTGAGATGCTGAAGCTTGCGGAGGAGTATGAAACCCCGGTTTTGAGAACTTCTCAGCCCACTTCCATGTTTACAAGCGACCTTACGGCATACCTTAACGTGGAGTTGGCTCCCAGAATTACAAGGCACGGTGTTTTGGTTGAGGTATACGGTCAGGGCGTGCTTATTCTCGGTGAGAGCGGCGTCGGTAAAAGCGAGACCGCCGTTGAGCTTATAAAGAGGGGACACAGACTGGTCGCGGACGACGCTGTTGAGATAAAGAGAGTTTCTTCAAAGTCCTTGGTCGGCGTTGCGCCCGACATTATCAGGCATTTTATTGAAATCAGGGGTATCGGAATTGTTGACGTAAGGAGTATATTCGGTATGGGCGCCGTTAAGGAGTCCGAAAAAATTGACATGATTATTCATTTGGAAGCATGGGAGAAGGGCAAGCAGTACGACAGGCTGGGACTTGTTGACGAGTACACCAATATTTTAGGGCTTGACATACCTTCCCTGACAATACCGGTTAAGCCCGGCAGAAGCCTGGCGGTTATCTTTGAAGTTGCCGCCATGAATAACAGGCAGAAGCGCATGGGCTATAACGCTGCTGAAGAGTTAAATCGGAGAATAACCGATCAGATGAGCAATTTTGGATAATAAATTATTTTGGAGGTAATATTTTGAACATACTTGTTGACGCGCACACCCATACAAATTGCAGCAATCACGCTTTCGGAACAATTTGGGAAAACATGAGATGCGCAAAGGAAAAGGGTTTGGAAGTGGTGTGCATGACAAACCATGCCCCCGCAATTCCCGACTCGGCTCACATTTGGCATTTTGTTACCATGAAGGAGCTTCCCGATTACATTGAGGGAGTGCGGCTGCTTCGGGGTTGTGAAGCCAATATTTTGGACAGGAACGGCACGATCGATATGAAGCCTGAATATTTAAAGAGCATGGAGGTCGTTGTCGCTTCCATTCATCCGCCCTGCTATGAGGACGGAGACATGGAGGATCACACCGAAACATGGCTCAACGTAATAAAAAATCCCTATGTTAATATACTGGGGCACAGCGGCGATTCAAGGTTTCCTTATGATATTGACAGGGTTGTGAGAGCCGCTAAGGAGAACAACAAGTGCATTGAGATAAACAATCATTCATATTCGGTTAGAAAGCACAGCATACCCAATTGCAGGAAGATTGCCTTAAAGTGCATGGAGGTTGGCTGCAATATTGTTGTCAGCTCGGACGCCCATGTTCCCTTTGATGTGGGAAGCGTGGAGGAGGCAAAGCAAATGCTGGAGGAGATAAACTTCCCTGAGGAGCTTATTGTCAACACAACAGGCGAGAAGTTCATAAGCTATTTGAGGTCGGCTGGTAAGAATATTTCTTAGAATATTGGAGGATTTTATGCTAAATACGGTTTATACACTTGCAAAAACCATAGTGGGAGAGCCAAATGCTAAGCTGAATGAGCCTATGTGCGCCCACACCACCTTTAGAGTGGGCGGGAATGCGGATTTGTACTTAACTCCGCAAACCACAAGTCAGCTTATTGCCTTAATAAAATTATTCAGGCAGACGGGGGTTGACTATTACGTAATTGGTAACGGCTCTAACATCCTTGTTGGTGATAAGGGCGTCAGAGGAGCAGTTATAGAGATAGGCAAGAGCTTGGGCGAGACTAATGTGACGGGCGAGGTTATAGAGGCTCAGTCGGGTATTTTGCTGTCTAAATTGGCAAACGTGGCTGCCGATAACGGTCTTTCGGGGCTGGAGTTTGCTTCGGGCATTCCGGGCTCTTTCGGAGGTGCTGTGTACATGAACGCAGGAGCATACGGCGGCGAGATGAAAGATGTTGTGGAGAGCGTCACCTACCTTGACGATAAGACAGAGGTTCGGGAAATTCCCGCAAGCAAGTGTGAGTTTGGATATAGACACAGCTTTTTTACGGATAAGGAATATATTATACTGAGCGCAAAAATCAGACTTGAACCTAAAGACCGAGAAGAAATCCGCGAATATATGAGAGAGCTTACTCAAAAGCGGGTTTCCAAGCAGCCTGTGGACAAAGCCAGCGGAGGCAGCACCTTTAAGCGCCCCGAGGGGTACTTTGCCGCCGCCTTAATTGAGGAGGCGGGACTAAAGGGCTACGCCGTAGGCGGCGCTTCGGTTTCCGAAAAGCATTCGGGCTTTGTTGTGAACAACGGCAACGCAACAGCGGCGGACGTTGTTAAGGTTATTGAACACGTCCGTGAGACAGTTAAGAAATACAACGGGGTCGAGCTGGAAACGGAAATTAAGTTTTTGGGCGAGTTTTAATAGGAGTGTTTGAATGAAGATATTGATTGTAACCGGCTTGAGCGGCGCGGGAAAGACTCAGGTTATTAAGGCTCTGGAGGATACGGGGTACTACTGTGTTGACAATATGCCGCCGGAGCTGATACCTAAGTTTGCCGAGATTTGCGCAAGAGCGGAGGATAAAATGGAGCATATAGCCGTAGTGACCGATATTCGGGGCGGCAATATGTTTGATGAGTTTTCGGACGCCATAAGCGACCTTGAGGAACTGGGATATGAATGTGAAATACTGTTTCTGGACGCTTCCAATGAGACATTAATCAAGCGTTACAAGGAGACAAGGCGGCTTCACCCCAGCGCAGGGGGAGGCAGGATTATTGATGGAATTAACAGGGAGCGCAAGCTGCTCAGCGAGGCAAAATCCAGAGCGGAGCATGTTATTGATACATCGGACATGACGGCGGCGCAGCTGACGGCACAGATTAAGACGCTGTTTTCATCAAGACTGCAATCGGATATTATTATAAATGTTATGTCATTCGGATTTAAGTACGGCATACCTCTTGATGCGGATTTGGTGTTTGATGTCAGATTTCTTCCCAATCCCTTTTACATTCCGGAGCTCAAACACTGCACGGGGCTTCAGACCTCTGTTCACGATTATGTTATGAGCTTTGATGAGAGCAAAAAGTTTCTGGATATGCTGACGAAGATGATCGCTTTTCTCATTCCCGAATACATAAAAGAGGGAAAAAATCAGTTGGTTATTGCTGTGGGCTGCACGGGAGGTCACCATAGAAGCGTGACGCTGGCAGAGGAATTATATAAGTTCCTGAAAAGCGACGACAGAGGAAACGTCAGCATAACCCACAGGGATATTCAAAAGGGTGTATAGCAGTGGATATGTCAGGTTCAAAGTATGATAGCTTTAAGAAAAATTCCGAATTTAATCCTAAAATAGTTTCAATCGGCGGGGGAACGGGTCTTTCTGCAATGCTCCGAGGTATGAAGCGTTATACCTCGGATATTACCGCAGTTGTGTCGGTTGCAGACGACGGAGGAGGCAGCGGCGTGCTTCGGGAGGACTTAAAAATTCCGCCTCCGGGAGATATAAGGAACTGCATACTCGCCCTTTCTCAGGTGGAGCCCGTAATGGAGAAGCTGCTGATGTATAGGTTTGACAGCGGAATTTTGGAGGGGCAGAGCTTCGGCAATCTGTTTCTTGCGGCGATGACGGGAACTTTTAACGGCGATTTTGTCACCGCAGTGAGAAACGTCTGCGAGGTGCTCAATATAACGGGCAGGGTTTATCCCGTAACCGCTTCCGATGTGGAGCTGGTGGCTACACTTGAAAACGGAACAACCGTTGTGGGGGAGTCTCGGATAGGCAACTCCGTAAATGAGCACAGCAGCCCTATAAAAAAGGTCAGGCTGCGCTCAAAGACGGACAGCCTTATGCCTGTTGAGACCCTGAAAGAAATTCTGACCGAGGTGCGGGACGCGGATTTAATCACTCTGGGGCCGGGCAGCCTTTACACAAGCGTTCTGCCCAACTTGGTAATAGACGACCTGCGCGAGGCGATTATGAAATCAAGGGCTCCGGTGGTTTATATAAACAATATCATGACCCAGCCGGGAGAAACCGATAACTACACTGCCTTTGACCACGCTCTTGCCATACTCGACCATACCTGCGATGATTTTATAGATTACTGCATTGTGAACTCCGGAAGCATTGACGAGGAGCTTTTGGAGAAATACCGCCTTGACGGAGCAGCCCGTGTCGAATATGACAAGATTAGGTTTGCCTCAACTAAAATGACTGTTATTGAGCGCAATCTTGTGTCAGTTGACAGCGAGGGGCATGTGCGCCACAATACATATGCTTTGGCGGACGCGCTGCTTGATATTATTAGTATTAATCGAAACGAAAAAGGTCAGAAGGTCAGCTCGGAGGGCGTTTTGCTGTACAGCCCCAAAAACAGACGGAGGTAGCTTGCTATGGCTGTTGAACCCAGAATTAAAAAGTCCTTTTCCAGAGATGTTAAGGAGGAGCTTTACAAAATCGAATTGACCGACAGATGCTGTATAGGCGCAAGGTTTGCGGGATTGATTTTGTTCGGCGCAAATAAGATTTCAAAAAATGAGATACGATTGGTTACGGATAATCCCGATGTTCTCGGGAGCTTTGTGGAGCTTTCGCGCTTGCTTGGGGTTGAAGCGACTGTTAAGCAGAAAAATGAAACCGGCGCAAAGTATACCGCCGTAATCTCCGACAGCGTTATGGTGGCTCAGATATTGTACGACCTTAATATCCTGGATGACAGCGGGAAAATCGTATACTGTATGGATAAGATTAAGAAGCCTTGCTGCAAGCGTGAGGTTTTGCGGGGCGCGTTTTTGGGTGCGGGAGCCGTAAGTGATCCGGAGAAGAACTATAATCTTGAATATGTGACCTCTGACAGGCTGCTGTGCGAGAGCATAGTCAAGCTGTTTGCCGAGCTGGGATTTGAATTTCATTATATCATGCGTAAAAATAAATATGTGGCATATGTGAAGAATAGTGAGGTTATAGCGGATGTGCTGTCTTTTCTCGGCGCTTATCGGGCGCAGATGGCGCTTATTAACATAAAAATCGAGAAAGAGGTTCGCAACGATGTGAACAGAAGCGCCAACATAGAGACCTCAAATCTATCGCGAACGATTAACGCCTCTGTTGAACAAATTCAGGCAATATATAAAATCCGCGACACTGTGGGGCTTGACAGCCTGCCCGACGACCTGCGGGAGATTGCCCTGCTAAGGCTTGGGCATAAGGATTTAAGCCTGACGGAGCTTGGGCAGCTGCTGAATCCGCCCTTGACAAAGTCGGGCGTGAATCACAGAATGAAGAAGATTTTAAAATACGCAAATTGATATGTCATTAGCCGTCCGGGCGTGGCTGTGACCCAACATCTTTGATGTTGGATGGCTCAAATTATTCCGAATTTATACAAAGTCTGCAATGTCAATAATCAACCTAAGTTGTTGCCGATGAGGGCGGAATTGGGTTCGGCAATAGTTTTAAAGGCAAAGTCTTTATTAAAAGTTTGAGTATATAGTTTTTAGATATGCTAAAGGGACTGTCTCAGTGGGACAGTCCCTTTGTTATGCCTACTCGGCTTCGGGAATAGTCTTAACGCCGAACATAAGCTTAAGAATACCTCTCAGAACCTTTGGAGGTCTGACAACAATTATTTGCATATGTAACGCTCCTTTATAATATATTTAATTATTTTATTATGAACCAAATTCCCGCAATGATAAGAGCCAGCCCGAAAAAAACAATAAGTACATAAGCGGGGATAATGTTTGCCAGAAACACCCCCACGCCCAGAGCGACCAGGACGGGACCCAAAATTCTTATGCTGTTTTTCTTGCACCTCTTGGGCTTTTTCTTAAACATCAGGGTCACCGCCTTTTCAATTCTCGCTCAGTTTAATATATTCAAAACTTGAAATTTGGTTACAGATAAGAGCTGTTTTTAATCATATTCTTGTCTTTCACATCATATTATTTAACAAATGATTATGCCGGTGTACCAAAGTTTTAAGGAGGAAATTTGAATGAGAGATAATCTGTATAATGATATTGCCCTCAGAACCCAGGGTGATATTTACATCGGAGTTGTAGGGCCGGTCAGGACGGGCAAGTCAACCTTTATCAAGCGGTTTATGGATTTGCTTGTGCTCCCCAACATAGGAAACGACTATAAGCGTGAAAGGGCAATGGACGAACTGCCCCAGTCCGCAGCCGGAAAGATGATTATGACAACCGAGCCTAAATTTATACCTAATGAGGCGGCGCAGATAACCGTCGGCAACCACGCAAACCTAAAGGTCAGAATGATTGACTGCGTGGGATACATTGTTCCAAGCGCTCTGGGGCATATTGAAAACGAAATGCCCCGAATGGTTATGACGCCCTGGTCGCCAAACCCAATGCAGTTTGAACAGGCGGCGGAAATAGGAACGAGAAAGGTTATTTCTGAGCACTCAACTGTGGGCGTTGTTGTCACAACCGACGGCAGCATAACCGAAATTCCCAGAGACGACTATGTCAGCGCGGAGGAGAGGGTCATAAATGAGCTTGCGGCGCTTAACAAGCCCTTTGTTATATTGCTTAACACAGTCAACCCACACACGGAGCAGGCGGAGAAAATGGCGCGTCAGCTAAGCGATAAATATAAGGCAGCAGTAATACCTGTCAGCTGCTCCGATATGACGGAGGAGGATATTAACAACATCATGGAAAAAATCCTCTACGAGTTCCCCTTAAAGGAGCTGTCCGTATCGGTTCCCGCATGGCTGACCTCTGTTGAAAACTGCGAGATTGCCGATGATATATACGGAGCCATTGAGTCCGCCGAAAAAATATCGGATATAGTTGATTTGCCGAAGGTGCTGGAGGAGGAATGCGAGTTTGTAAGCTCGGCTGTTATAGCGGATGTTAATCCGGGCTACGGAGAAGCCAAAATTGAAATAACCGTTCCGGACAGCTTGTTCTACAAAACCTTGAATGAGCGTTCGGGTCTTGAGATTAACGACAGGCAGGCTCTACTTAAGGAAATTGAGGAAATGGCGCGAATGAAGCAGAGATATGAAAAGGTTGCTTATGCTCTGGGTGATGTTGAAAGAAAGGGCTATGGCATTGTATATCCGTCAATTGATGAGTTGACCCTTGAAGAGCCTGAAATCATCAAGCAGGGCAGCAGGTTCGGCGTAAGACTGAAGGCAGGGGCAACGTCGGTGCACATGATAAAGGCGGACATAAAAACAGAGGTAAGTCCTCTTGTGGGAACAGAGCGGCAGTCGGAGGAGCTGGTGGAATATTTGATGAAGGGCTTTGAGGACGACCCGAAGCAGATTTGGCAGTCAAACATATTCGGCAAGTCCCTTCATGAGCTTGTAAACGAGGGTCTCCATAACAAGCTCTCAAAGATGCCGGACGACGCACAGCAGAAGCTGCGGGAAACTCTTGAACGAATAATAAACGAGGGCAGCGGCGGCCTGATTTGCATAATACTATAAAAAAAGCAGTGCGGGAGGTTCCGCACTGCTTTTACTTTTTGTCCAAAGTAACACACAAGAATTTGACAGACAGTGCAGCCCGCCATCCCGTATTGGTAACAAAAATTTAATGGTTATTTTCCATTTCTCGGTATTCTTTTGGAGAATATCCTGTTTTTTCTTTAAAGCATTTTCCAAAATGGCTCATTTGATGAAAACCCACAGTCGCCGCTATATTGCCGACAGGCTCATTTGTCTTTGCTAATAGCTGCGCAGCTTTTGATAAACGGTATTCAGTCAGGTATTTATAAGGCGTAGTGTCCATGGTCACTTTAAAACAACGGGAACATTCCGATTTACTGATATTTGCACTTGCAGACAAGTCAGAAAGAGTAATATCATCTGAAAAGTGTTCATCAATAAAGCGCAGAATTTTTTGCATACGAAGACGAACGACGCTTTCCTTCTGTTTCTGCGGGAGTATAATATTTTTACGCATTATCAGCCAGAGAGAGGATAGCTTGACCAAGACCTCATAGACATAGAAAATCGTCTTGTCTTTTTCAAGCCGGACTAATTGTTGTAAAATTGTCGTTATCTCTTTATGCCATCCGACAGCGGATGTGAAATGGACAAGGGGGAGCAGGTCATTCGTTATAACACTGTCCACAAAATCTTTTGCAGGACTTCCCGCATAAAAAGCAAGAAAGTATGACGGGAACAGAAAGCTGTTATAATGGCAGTTTTTAATTTCCCCGACAAAATGTACCACGTCTTTATTGATAAAGATTGCTTCCCCTGCCTGTATCTGAACAGAATTATCAAGTGTCCGAACCTCAACAATTCCGTCCAATACATAAATAAACTGTAAATCCTCATGCCGGTGCATGACCTGAAATCCGGGATTCCGCGGGTAGGAATTTTTACCTGTCACGTCAAGGACAAGATACGGAAAATCCGTGTCGATATTCAAATTGATTGAGTTAATATAATCTTCCTTTTCCAAATCTATCTCCTTTTCTTTTTTTGGGAATATTACGATAATATTCGGTGATTTTGCGATAGTACGGCGCATTACTTTGTGATAAAATTATAATGAATTTAAGAAAAAATGTCAAGCACATAGGGGGTGAACCGATTGTATTTCCAATATGGCGATAAGGAAACCGAGTATTTGAAAAAGAAAGATAAGGTGTTCGGCGAAATCATTGAAAAAATCGGTCATATTGAACGTGAATTGGATAGCGACCTGTTTTCCTCTGTCATACATCACATTATCGGGCAGCAGATATCAACAAAGGCGCAGGCGACTATCCAGCGGCGTATGAAAGAACAATTTGGAGAAGTGACCGCGGAAACCATATTGGCGGCTGATATTTCGGAGTTACAGTCTTTCGGTATGACATTCCGCAAAGCAGAATATATCAAAGATTTTGCAGAAAAAGTGCAAAGCGGAGCGTTTGACTTGAATGAAATTTCCCGATTGCCGGACAATGAAGCAATAAAAAAGCTGGTAGCTGTAAAAGGTATCGGCGTATGGACGGCGGAAATGATTTTGCTTTTTTGCCTACAGCGTCCGAATATTTTCAGCTTTGATGATCTGGCAATCCGGCGCGGCTTGCGTATGGTCTATCATCACAGAAAAATAGACCGTAAACTTTTCGAAAAATACCGCAGGCGGTTTAGCCCTTATTGCAGTGTTGCCGGCTTATATTTATGGGCTGTTGCGGGGGGCGCAGTCCCCGGTATGAGAGATTATGCTCCGAAGAAAGGAGTAAATCGTGGAACGAACAGAACAAATAAACGCAGTCAAAAATCGGGACAAAAGGTATGACGGTAAATTTTTTGTTGCAGTAAAATCCACAAAAATTGTCTGCCTGCCGTCTTGCTATTCACGAATACCTTTAGAAAAAAACATGGTATTCTATGACACTTTAGAAGAAGCATTAGCAAATGGCTACCGCCCATGTAAATTATGTAAACCAAAAAATATTTAAACACAAGGAGGAAATGAAAATGGCAAATATCATTGTCTTATTTGAAGTCAAACCCACCAAAGCCGGAATGAAAAAATATCTTGACCTTGCAGCTATGTTAAAGCCGCTGTTAGCTGATTTTGAAGGTTTTATCCGGGCAGAACGCTTTTGCAGCCTAAATGAGGAGGGAAAACTGCTGTCCATGAATGTGTGGACAGACGAAACCGCCGTAGAGCGTTGGAGGAATGTTATGCAGCATCGCATGAGCCAGAAAGAGGGACGTGAAAAGCTGTTTGAAAGCTATAAAATTACCGTCTGCTCTGAAATCCGTTCCTATACGGATACAGACCGCGCGCAGGCTCCGCAGGATTCTAACCGATATTTTGGTGTGGAGGGATAATATGCAGTACATCAGTCGCTATCAATCTCCCCTGGGAGAAATCCTTTTGGCCGCAGATGAAATCGGCTTAACGGGATTATGGTTTGAGGGGCAAAAATATTTTGCTCTTTATTTGGAAAAGGAACATGAAGAAAAAGAACTTCCCGTGTTTGAACAGGCGAAAAAGTGGCTTACTGTTTATTTTTCCGGGAAAGAGCCGGATTTTCAGGTGCCGCTCCACTTTATCGGCACTGAGTTTCAAAATGAGGTGTGGGAAATCCTCTATTCCATTCCATACGGACAGACGATAACCTATGGGGAAATTGCGAAACAGCTTGCCGCCAAACGGGGCTTAAAGCGTATGTCGGCGCAAGCCGTCGGCGGGGCTGTTGCCCGAAATGAAATTTCTATTATTGTACCATGCCACCGAGTTGTAGGAACAAACGGGAGTTTGACCGGGTATGCCGGCGGCATTGACAAAAAAGTGGAACTGCTCAAGCTGGAGGGGGCTTTGAAACAGGAATATTTTATTCCTAAACATAGTACAGCCCCGTAAAGGAGGACGTGATGAAACCCATTAATTTTACTGACATCAATCATTCTTTTGAAATACAGGCAGAAAATTTTGAACGTACAGAACTGAATTTTACAAAAGAGGGCTATTTGAATTATATATTATCTTGCGTTGTGCCGCATAAGCAGGATATTATTTTAGAGGTTGCCGCCGGAACTTGTGCTTGCGGCCGTTCTTTTGCCCCGTTAGCACACACGGTTGTATGTCTGGACGCAACACATCCCATGCTGACGGTTGGAAAAGAAAAAGCAGACAGCAGCCACATGAATAACATGATTTTCATAAAAGGCTATGCGGAAGAACTACCTTTCCTAAATGAGAATTTTGATATTGCGTTTTCGCGTCTTGGGTTCCACCATTTTGCAGATACAAAAACCGTTTTTTCTGAAATGGTAAGGGTGTTACGTCCCGGCGGCAAATTAGTCTTGATTGATATGGAAGCTGCCGATGAAGAATTACGAAATACAGAAGATGAAATTGAAACCCTGCGTGACCCCTCTCATGTAAGAAACCTGAGCATGAGTGAAATGCTGAACCTGTTTACTATGCACAATCTTACTGTGGAAAAATGCGAAAAAACTGAAATTAAGCAGAATCTGAAAAGCTGGCTTGCGCTTACAAAAACGCCGGAGAAGATACAGGCTGAAATTACAAAACGTATGAAAAATGATATGAGAAACAAAGAGAAAACAGGTTTTTCCCCATATTTGGAGGACAATGAAATTTGCTTTAATCAAAAGTGGATTTTAATGATTGGCTGCAAAAAATAGCAAAGCCGACCGGGCCGTTCAACGGTCAAGATGAACGGCTGGCCCTTTGTGGAGGAAAAGAGATTTTCCATGCACTGCTTATGCTTTTTGTTTCCTGAATAACATATATAAAAATATCAATACAGTAATGACCGAAATTGCCGTAAATATGCCGAAGCTTCCGCCTGCAATAAAGGTTCCGATTTGGTATATGCACATTGAAACCAGGTATGCGAACCCTGTCTGATAAACAATTGCAAAGGCGGTCCACCTTTTACTGTTCATTTCGCGGGCTATAGCCGCCATTGCGGCGCAGCAAGGAGCGCACAGTAGATTAAACGCCATGAAAGAATATGCGGAAATCGCAGTAAAGTGCGAGGCGAGTACATCCCAGGAGCTTCCCGCCTCCATGCCCGAGTCTGCAAAACCAAACAGGACAGCCAGAGTGCTTACCACGTTTTCTTTTGCAATCAAGCCGGTGATGGTGGCAACGGCTTCCTCCCAGCCGACAAAGCCAAGGGGGATAAACAGCCTGTATAAGCCCTTGCCTATATACGCCAGAAATCCGTGGTCGAAATCGTCCACAAGCCCGATTTTTCCGTTCTGTATGCCGATGTTTGACAGCGCCCATATAACGATTGTTGAAAGCAGTATAATAGAGCCTGCTTTTTTTATGTACGACCATGACCTATCCCAGGTGCTCCTCCAAATGTTGGTCAGGGTGGGCATATGATAAGGCGGAAGCTCCATAACAAAGGGCGTAAGGTCGCCTGAAAACAGATGTGTCTTTTTCAGGATTATTCCCGAGACCACAATTGCGCAAATTCCCATGAGGTATGCGCTTGGAGCCACCCACCATGCACCGCCGAACATAACGCCGGAGAACAGGGCTATCATAGGCAGCTTTGCGCCGCAGGGGATAAAGGTTGTGGTGATTACGGTCATTCTCCTGTCCGCAGGGCTCTCGATAGTTCTGGACGCCATAATCCCCGGCACGCCGCAGCCTGTTCCGATAAGAATTGGTATAAAGGATTTTCCCGAAAGTCCAAATCTCCTGAAAACATCGTCCATTATAAAGGCAACCCGAGACATGTATCCGCAGCCCTCTAAAAATGCCAGGAATATAAACAGAACCATAAGCTGGGGCACAAAGCTCAGCACGGCACCGACGCCGCTGATTATCCCGTCCACAATAAGGGAAATAAGCCATTCCTGAGCTCCCACGCTTTCAAGAAATGCCTGAACAACAGTGGGTATTCCGGGAATAAATCTTCCGAAAGCTTCAAAGCCCTCGCCGAAAATGCCGTCGCTCAGCCAATCGGTTAAATATGTCCCCACAGTGGTTACCGAAACATAGTACATTATAAACATAACCAGAGCAAATATAGGCAGGGCTAAGAATCTGTTTGTTAAAATCTTGTCAATTTTTTCGGATGTTGTCTCCTCGGTGTCGGATTTTCTGACGTAGCACTGTTTTATAATCGAGGTTATGTAGGCGTATCGTTCGCTTATAATTATGCTTTCGCTGTCATCGTCAAGAGCCTTTTCGGTCTTTTTGATTATATCCTCAACGTCGGGAACCTTTTTGTCCTTCAGCAGCTCGTTTATTTTACTGTCCCGCTCAAAGAGCTTGATTGAGAAAAACCTTTTTTGTTCCCGCGGAATGTAATCTCCCAGCATATGGTATATCTTTGTTAATGCTTCCTCGGGTTTGCCGCTGAAACGGATAGGCTCGGGAGCTGATTTGGGTTGCTCCGCAAGCTCGATTGCTTTAAGGACAGCCTTGTTAATACCGTTGTTTTTTAAGGCTGAGACAGGGAACACGGGGCACCCGCTAAGCGCCTTTGAGAAAAGCTCAATGTTTATTTTATCGCCGTTTTTTTCGATTATGTCAATCATATTAACGGCGACAACCACAGGTATCCCCAGTTCAAGAAGCTGGGTCGTGAGATACAGGTTCCGCTCAATATTGGTTCCGTCAATAATATTAAGGATTGCGTCCGGTCTTTCGGACACCAGGTACTTCCTGGCGACCACCTCCTCAACGGTGTAGGGCGACAGGGAGTAAATCCCCGGCAAGTCCATAATAATAACGTCGCCGCGCTCCTTAAAGCGACCCTCTTTTTTCTCAACAGTAACTCCCGGCCAGTTGCCCACGTACTGGTTTGAACCCGTCAGGGAATTAAAAATAGTTGTTTTTCCGCAATTCGGATTTCCTGCAAGTGCAATAATCAAAGACATATAATTCCCCCGATATTATGCGTAATTATATTTTTTGCGGTTCACAATCAAGAATGTTACAGAGACCGCAAAAGCCAGAACCTCCGCCACGGTGATTGCGCTCCATATGCCGTCAAGCCCGAAGAATATTGGTAAAATCAACACGGACAGCATTTGGAATATAAGGGTTCTGAGAAAAGAGATTGCCGCCGATACTCCGCCGTTGTTCAAAGCCGTGAAGAACGAGGAGGAGAATATATTTAAGCCTGCCAGTATAAACGCAAAGGCAAAAATCTTAAAGGCGTGCTTTGTCATTTCAAACAGCTCTAAATCATAGCCTACGAAAATTGCAGCGAGAGGTGAGGCAAGAGCCCACGCCAGAACCATCATTACAATTCCGACCGACCCCATAATCAAAAGGCTTTTCCGCAGCAGGCTTTTTAGCTCATCGTGGTTTTCGGCTCCGAAATGGTAGCTGATAATCGGGGTCGTTCCGATTGTGTACCCAATAAATACAGCGACAAAAATAAATTGAATGTACATCAATGTTCCGTACGCCGCAACACCGTTTTCTCCCGCAAATTTCAACAGCTGCAGGTTATAGAGAACGCTGACGATTGAAGAGGAGATGTTGCTCATAAGCTCCGAGGAACCGTTTATGCAGGCCTTTATTAAAGGCTTTGCCATCATTTTTGTCTTTACAAGCCTGAGGCGGCTGCTGTTGGGGCGAGAGAAGTATATTAGGGGCAAAACTCCGCCGACGCACTGCCCGATACCGGTAGCCAGAGCCGCTCCTGCCACGCCCCATCTAAAGACGGCGATAAACAGCGCGTCCAACACAATATTTACAATGCCTGCGGTTACGGTAACCGCCAGACCCAGCTTGGGTTTTTCTGCGGTTGCCAAAAACGTCTGAAACACGTTCTGAAGCATAAAAGCGGTGTTAAAAATCAGAACAACTCTGCCGTATAAAACGCAGTCCTCAAGCATTGCCGGGGTTGCGCCCAGCATTGCGCTTATGGGACGAATAAAAATAATTCCCACCACAGAGAGGATAACGCCGAATACGGCGGTCAGCTTAATCATCATGGTAAAATAACGGTACGCCCTCTCCTGCTTGCCCTCTCCCAGAGTTTTGGCAACCAGTGCGCTTCCGCCTGCGCCCACCATAAAGCCGACGCCGCCCAGAACCATAATAAACGGCATTACCAGATTAACGGCGGCAAATGGGATTTTGCCCACAAAGTTTGATACAAAAAAGCCGTCCACAACGCCGTAAATTGATATAAACACCATCATGATGACGGGGGAAATACAAAAGAAAAAAAGTTTTTTGTAAGTGAAGTGGTCTGATAGCTGAATTTTCATTTTCTCCTCCATTCAGATTTATGTAGATATAATAGCTATATCATGATTTCGGCGTAATGTCAAGTGAAAAATCAAATTTAATAGGCAAATGCAAAAAGAATTTGAAAAATGTGGAACAAATTATAAAACAATTCGTCTAAACTAATAAAGTAAAGCGGAAGTTGGAGGTTAATATGATTAGAAAATATTTCAGATTTAGTTTAAAGACTGCATTTTGTCTGCTGCTGTTTTCGGCGGCGGTGCTGCTTAGCGGCGTGTGTTACGGTGAAAACGCCGTTCTTGAGCCGCAGGAGCTGGTTTTTGAGCCTGTGGGCGGAGGTAAGTTTATATACTGCAATAATACCGAGGGTATATTTACAACCTCCCTGGCGGACTCCTCAAACCCAAATCCGAGATACACAATGTCAAACTTAGATTTAACTCCCGACAGATACTATATTTATTTGTCCCATATAAACTACACATATGGGTATGATGAATATTATCAGCCGTCGGGACTGGGCTTTGACGTGGAGCTTGATTTGGAAATCACTGCCAAGGAAGATTCTGTGTTGAAAATATACCGAGCGGCTTTTGAGACGACCAAGTCCAAGCGTTATCTTGACGAAAGCGGCAGAGTTAAATACATATTCCCGACTTGGGGCGGGGAAAACGCCGTTGCGACCATGATGAACCATGATATTTACAAGCTGAATTCCGATGTGGTGTTTAAAAACAGCGGGTACACAACAAAGACGATTAATATCAAAAAAGGCGAAACCGTATGGCTCAGCGACTATGTTGATAACTATGCCCCGTGCAGCATGGTTATGCCGGTGTTTATGACGGCGGATACCGAGCTGGTCAGCGGAAAGGTTGACATGAACGTTGTTGAGCTTAGGTCAAAGGACGGCAATCTTGGGGACAGGTCGGATTTTGACAGCTCAAAGGTGGCGTTTGGCTCATATTTAAGAGATAGGTGTCATAAGGGCGTTGCAGACACCCTGCCTGAGGTAGAGACTGACCTTGAATATACTATTGACGACAGCGTTGCCGACGGCGCATATCTCCCCGTCAGCTTTACAAACCAGTACGCCACAGACGGCGTAACTCTTGACAGCTGGGTTTCCAACCTAAATCCTCAGGACGATATTTGGTCAAAGTATACTACCGTCGAGAGTGATATGCTGACTTTAAAATATTACGACCCGGATAAACTGAACTATTACGGCAAAAACGTGCCTCTGAGCAAGCGTGACGATGTGTGGGTCTTTGACACTAAGCACAGCGACGCTAAGGAATACATATCCGAAAGCGGAGTCAGCCAAGATAACTACTCACCGAACTTTGAGCTTGACATAACAAAGGATAATCACGGTGTTGCGTGCAGCGTGGGAAATTACGGAGTAACGACCCGCTACAACTTGGCAATAACAAACAACGGAACAAAGACCAGATATTTTAACTACGATGCAACAACCTCCGCCAATATTGTGGTAACCATGAAGAATAAGGACGGAAGCCTGTCAACGGAGCAGGAGCAGCCGATTGTTTCAAAGGGCGGAGCCAGCGCATGGGATAACTCAACCACGACCTGCGCATACACAAGCCTGCCGCCCAACACCACAAAGTACTTTACCTTAGAGGTTGTTCTGCCTGTAAACTATTTGGGAGGTATCACAAACGCCTTTAGAATTTCCGATGCAAAGCCTTCGTTTAATATTATCACTTCAAAAAAGACTATGCTCGGTGACTATACAACAATTTTAAATACATATTATGACGAGTATAACGCCAAGGCAAACGCAGAGACCAAGGAGCTATTACAAGGCAACCTGAATAATTTTGAGGTTACCGAAACGGCGTACGGCTATATGCTGCGGTTTAAGGAGTGGGATGCAAACCCCAACTCTCAGGGGGATTTTAAAACCCTGGGAAGCGATATATACTTCTTGGATAAGAATTTTTCATACATGGGAAAGTCTCACTTTGACTCGTTCCCGCTGGGAGCAAAGTTTGTTGACGGCAAGTTTATCGTAAAGCAGATGGACGGAAAGCGCCTGTTCAGTATTGACGGCGTAAACTGGCAGGAGACCTTCTGGAGCGAGACCGAGGAGGATAACATGGATAAAATCCTCGTAAACCTTAACGGAGAGTACCTAAAGTTTGACACAGACCCGGTACTGCTCAACGACAGAACTCTTGTTCCCATGCGTCTAATATTCGAGAGTCTCGGAATGAATGTAATGTGGGATAACTTGACAGAGACTGCAACAGCTGCCGATGAAAATACGCGTATTTCCTTTACTGTAAACTCGAATACTGTATATGTAAATGGAAAAGACTTTACAATAGATACCTATCCGATTTTAAAGGATGACAGGACGCTGATACCTCTGAGATTTCTCAGCGAGAGCTTAGGCTACAGGGTTTCGTGGAACGATATAGCCCAGACGGCAATTATTGAAGATTATCCAAAGCTGCCCGCACACAGCCAAAAATATTATGTTATCTACAAGGAAGGCTATAGAGATAACAGGGTAGAGGTTGCGTTTTTCAATGTGAGCGGAAGCCAAAATCCCTCTCTTGTATGGGATTACGGCATATCGCTGTCGGACAACGGCGGTGTTGTTCAGGACGATGTGAAGTATTATTTTGACGAGGCGGCAAACGAGTGGGTGCAGTTCGAAAGCGGATACGGAGCTATCAGTAATTACGCCACAGGCTTTATAAAATCAAATTTAAAGGCGGATTTTAAATAGACCGGTACAGCCGCCCTGCACCGCATTTGGCAATATGCGAATCGCAAGCACGGCAGGCGGTCGCAGACCGCTCGTAAGGCGCGCAGTCACCGCCGCTTTTGCGGCAGATTTATTTAGAAGATTAACTTAAACATTTACTTTTATGCTGTCCTATGTAGTTTTATTTATATTGCATAACCTGTCGCCTAGCCCTGTTCCGCCCGCCGGACCCGGGCGGTGTCGGTTTTCCCCTTCGGGGAAACCGATTGGGGCTACGCCCCAAACCCCAATATATACTGTTGCTGCACAGGCGGGAAAATGCCTGCGCAGTAGGCACAAACTCGCAAAAAATCGAGAGACTTTTTGCGAAGAGGAGCAAATGCCCGCAAAAGCGCCGACTTGCCGAACAGGCAAGTTTAGCGATGAGGGCATATTGCGACGTGGCAAAGCCTTTATCAAAATTGTTAATATCATAGAAATATTATAGAAGGGTTATAGGGAGCGTAACACAATGTTGCGCTCCCTTTTATCTTGACATTTGCAATAATTGTTATATAATATTATTAAATATTATGCAGGGGTGCTTATTTTGAACAAACGTATTTTTGAAAAAACCGCTCCCGAAAGGGTTAACATTAATTCGGACAGGATAATTAATTTTTTAAACAGGCTTGAAAAGGACGAGCTGGATATGCACAGCGTGCTTATCCTCCGCAGCGGAAAGCTGATTTGCGAGGCATACTATGCTCCGTTCACCCGTGAGACGCTGCACAGGATGTTCTCGATTACAAAGAGCCTTGTTTCTGTTGCTGTAGGAATATTGGCGTACGAGGGGAAAATCAACCTGACAGACCCAATCACCCGCTATTTTCCCGAATATGAACCGAAAGAGGGGTTCCATCCGTATATAGCTGAGACAACGATTTTGGATATGCTGATGATGACAACTCCTCATAACGGCACTACTTTTGACAAATACAGAAGCTATGACTGGGTTGAGACTTTTTTTGTTAAAACACCCACCCACCGTCCGGGAACCATATTTTCATATGACACAAGCGCCTCCCATGTTATGGCGGCCCTTGTTGAAAAAATCAGTGGCATGAGCCTGACGGACTTTGTCAGAGGCAAGGGCTTAAGCGATTTGGGCTTTTCCTATGAGGCGTACTGTATTCCCGACGGGTGCGGCGTAAGCCAAGGCGGGTCGGGACTTATGGCAAGGCCGCTGGATATTATGGTTTTGGCGAATCTTGTCATGAATTACGGTAAGGTGGATGACAGACGCATGGTGTCAAGCGAATATCTAAAAGACGCTACAAGCTATAAGGTGCCAAACTTTGTCAAGGGCAGCTTTCTTGCGGAAATGCAGGGGTACGGCTACCAGTTCTGGCAGACAGGGCGCGGCGGGTTTATGATGTACGGAATGGCAGGGCAGCTTGCACTGTGCTTCCCGGAAAAGGATTTGATTTTGGTAACAACGGCGGACGCAACCGACAGGAAAGGCGGAGTGCAGCAGATTATTGACGCCTTCTATGATGAAGTTTTTGACCACATAGACGAGGATAACAGATTTGATGAGACTGCGTATTCCCGCCTTGAAAAGTTGGAAAAAAGCCGCAAAATTATGCCTCTTAAAAACTATGAAAATTACGATATAAATCAGACCTTTTACTTTGAGGATAATAACCCGCCCGGGCTTAAAGATGTTAGAATAATCACCAGCAAAAGCGGCGGCAAGATTATTATTAACAACAAGCAGGGTAGGCAGGTTGTTAAATTCGGGTTTAACTCATTTTTGGAGGGGAAGTTCGTAAACTATAACTGCCCCTACATAGCCTCGGGAACATGGGTCGGCAAGGACGTTTTGGTTGTAAAGGCGCACCTTATCGGCGAGTGCATAGGAAAGGTTATAATGCAGTTTTCCATGAAGAAGCAGGGAAGCCTGGCAGTGTTTTTCAGAAAAACCGAGGAGATCCTGTTTGGAGAATACTCGGGATTTGCCCAGTCGAAATAGGCCAATATTAACATTATGTTAATTGACTTTTACGGCGGTTTGTAATATACTTAATTAAGTTATAACTGATTAAGGACGGTTTTATATATGAAAAATAAAATTTTGATTTTCTGCCTGGCGGCGGTTTTGTCGGTTGTCATGCTCGGCGGATGCGGCGGCAACAAGGCTGCCGTTTCGGGGGAGCTGAAAGAGGACGCCTCTGCCAAAAGCGGCGTTTCTGAGGAGCAGGCTCCTCAAGATGAAGGGGCAGAGGCTGAGGCGGAGAACCTTGCCGATGACGTTATAGCGGTGGTAAACGGTGAGGAATTAAAGAGCGAGCATATCGGGTATTATATTTATAACAACGCGGTAATACGGATGTATAAAATCGACTCGGACACATCTGCGGATGTTTCGGCGTTTGACTGGTCTGCTTCGGGAGAGGACGGCAGGCCTCTGTCTGAGATAATCACTGAGGCGGCTATTGATGACGCTATAAATGATTTGGTGTTCAGGCAGATGGCGGAGAAGTCAGGCTATTCGGTTGAAAACGCGGAGAAAGAGGCAACCGAGCTGGTTAAAGGGGCTCTTGACAGCAAGGGCGAGGAAGACTTTAACACGGGCATTAACATGATAGGCATCAAGAATATGGACGACTATATAAATGTATACACAAACATATCCGTATTTGAAGATGTTGCAGAGGAGTTTCAGACAAACCCGAGCAAGTATATAAGCGACCCTGAGGTTCTTAATGACTACAGGGGAACCAAGGGCGCATCGGTGCAGCATATTTTAATACTTAACGACACCGATAAAGGAGACGCCCTTGCGGTGGCGGAGGAGGTTGAAGCCAGAGCCAAGAGCGGAGAGGATTTTTTAAGCCTGATGAGAGAGTTTAATGAGGACACAGGCGAAAAGGAGACGGGCTATACATTCCCCGAGGGTGAAATGGTCAAGGATTTTGAGGACGCAGCGTTTGCATTGGAAATCGGCGAGATTGACGGCGTTGTTAAGTCGGACTACGGCTATCATGTTATAAAGCGTATTTGCGGAGCCTATGAGCTTCAGAACTATTGGCGGCAAAATTCAGAGGTTACCGTTGCTCAAAATGCAGCGGAGCTGGCGGATTTCAACGGCGTTATCAGCATGATTAACGACGCCAAAGCCAAGGATTTAAGCGAATAATTTAGAAAATATATATATTTGCGGAAAGGTATGTGAGAGTTATGGCAAAGGAAACAAATAAGGTTTTGGTTGAGATGAAGAACGGGGATACCTTTACTATAGAGCTTTATCCTCAGTTTGCTCCCAAAACCGTTGAAAATTTCAAGAAGCTGGTGGGAGAGGAATTTTATAACGGCTTAACCTTCCACAGGGTTATTGACGGATTTATGGCGCAGGGCGGCTGCCCCTTGGGCAACGGCACAGGCGGCAGCGATGAGAAAATCCCCGGTGAGTTCAGGCAAAACGGATTTTTGGACAACACCCTCAGTCACACAAGAGGCGTGGTTTCAATGGCGCGTTCCATGAGCCCCAATTCGGCAAGCAGCCAGTTCTTTATTTGCTACGGTGACGCGACTTTCCTTGACGGACAATATGCGGCATTCGGAATGGTTGTTGACGGAATGGAGAGCGTTGATAGGTTCCTTGAAACTAAGCGTGTAGGTCCCGAGGGCGGCACTCCCGTTGCGCCCATTATCATCAGCAGAATGAGCTTTACGGATTAATGACGGATTTTAATATATCCGTCCCGCCGCAGGTGCAAGCAGTTGTTGAAAGGCTGAACGACCGAGGTTTTTCGGCGTATGCCGTGGGCGGCTGCGTCAGAGACAGTCTTTTGGGAACAGAGCCCAAGGACTGGGATATTACCACCTCGGCGACTGCCTGCGAGACAAAAAATGCTTTTCCCGATTATGCGGTTATTGAAACGGGAATTGAGCACGGAACGGTTTCGGTTATAATCGAGGGCAAGCCCTATGAGGTGACTACCTTTAGGACAGAGGGGGGCTACAGTGATAACAGGCACCCTGACTTTGTGGAGTTTGTCAGCGATGTCAAAGAGGACTTGTCTAGGCGGGATTTTACGGTCAACGCCATGGCGTACGACTGCAAAAATAACAGGCTTATTGACTTGTTCGGCGGAGCCCGGGATATTGAGAACCGAGTTATCCGCTGTGTGGGCAATCCCGAGCTGCGGTTTAAGGAGGACGGGCTGAGGATTTTAAGAGGTCTGAGGTTTGCGGCTGTGCTGGGCTTTTCTGTTGAGCCTGAAACGGCTCTGGCAATGAAAAGATGCAAGGGGCTGCTTAAAAACATATCGGCAGAGAGGGTTTTCTCCGAGCTGAAGCAAGCTCTGTGCGGCAGGGAAGCTGAAAGTGTTTTGAGGGAATTTAGAGAGGTTTTTGCCGAAATAATTCCGGAGCTTAAGCCTATGTTTGACTTTCCTCAGAACAATCCGTACCATTGCTATGATGTATGGGAGCACACATTACACAGTCTTTCAGCCGTGCCCGAGGAAGCTAATTTGCGCTTTACAATGCTTTTCCACGATATGGGAAAGCCCCAAACCCACTCGGCGGAGCGAAAAGATAACGGTGAGATTATTGACCACTTTTACTCCCACGAGAAGATTTCGGAGCAATCGGCAAGAGAGGTTTTGGCAAGGTTAAAGTCTGATAAGGAGCTGCGCCATACAGTCGCACTGCTGGTTAAGAACCACGGGATTGATATTCAGCCCTCAAGGCGGATAATAAAAAGACGGCTCAACAAGTTTGGCGAGGAGATTTTGCGGAAGCTCATAACAGTCAAAAGAGCCGATGCGGCGACGCAGTCTTTGCTCTGTCGGAGAGAGCGGCTTAAACAGCTCGATGAGGTTGAGGGGCTGCTCAATGAGATTATTGCGGAGGACGAGTGCTTCAGCATAAAAAATCTTGCCATAGACGGAAATGACGTTATTGCTCTGGGGTTCTCGGGGCGAGATGTGGGCGTTATTTTAAACAAGACGGTTGACGAGGTTATAAACGAAAACCTGAAAAATGAGAAATACGAAATAATAAAATATATAATTTCTAATTTTTAAGCGTTTTATACTTGATTTACGCTGTGGTTTTATATATAATGTTTGTAGTGTGTTAAAATAAGGAGATGTTGTAATGGCTAAGAAATATTCAATCGGAATAGATTACGGTTCCCTGTCGGGCAGAGCTGTTTTGGTAGATGTTGAAAACGGAAAGGAAATTGCCACGTCTATACTGGAGTATCCTCACGCTGTTATGTATGAATACCTCCCGGACGGGGAAACAAAGCTCGGGGTTGACTGGGCGTTGCAGCACCCTCAGGATTATATTGACGTGCTTAAGACCACAGTGCCTGCCGTTCTTGAGGAGGGCGGCGTTGACCCTGCCGACGTAATCGGTATCGGAATTGATTTTACAGCGTGTACCGTTTTGCCCGTAAAGGCTGACGGAACGCCTCTGTGCTTCTTAGATGAGTATAAGTCAAATCCCCACGCCTATGTTAAGCTGTGGAAGCATCATGCGGCGCAGAAGCATGCGAACAAGCTCAACGAGATTGCGGCAAGCTCGTATAATAACTTCCTGCCGAGATACGGCGGAAAAATTTCCTCCGAGTGGATGATACCGAAGGCTTGGCAGATAGCGGAGGAAGCCCCCGAGATTTACGACGCTATGGATAAATTTGTGGAGGCTGCCGACTGGATAATATGGCAGCTTACGGGTGTTGAGACCAGAAACAGCTGCGCGGCGGGCTATAAGGCTCTGTGGAGCAAGAAGGACGGCTTCCCGTCAAAGGAGTTTTTTAAGTCCCTTCACCCTAAGCTTGAGAACTTTGTTGAGGAAAAGATCGGCTGTGAGATCTCCCCAATCGGCTCAAAGGCGGGAGAGATAAGCGAGAGCGCGGCAAAACTTACGGGATTGAAGCCGGGCACGGCTGTTGCCGTGGGCAATGTTGACGCTCACGTGGCTCTGCCTGCCGTGGGCGTGACGACTCCCGAAAAAATGCTTATGATTATAGGCACGTCTACATGCGATGTGCTTTTAGGCAAAGAAGAAAAAATCGTTCCCGGTATGTGCGGCGTTGTTGAGGACGGAATTATTCCCGGTTATCTGGGCTATGAGGCGGGGCAGTCCTGCGTCGGCGACCACTTTGACTGGTTCGTTAAGACCTGCGTTCCCGAAAGCTATTACAGAGAGGCAAAGGCGCTGGGCATGAATATACATCAGCTGCTCAGAACCAAGGCTGATGAGCAGAAGCCCGGTGAAAGCGGCTTGCTGGCTCTTGACTGGTGGAACGGAAACCGCAGCGTGCTGGTTGACGTTGATCTGACAGGCGTGCTGCTGGGCTTAAATCTCCAAACAAGACCGGAGGAGATATACAGGGCTCTTATTGAGGCGACAGCCTACGGCAAGAGAATGATTATTGAAACCTTTAAGGAAAACGGCGTTCCCATTACCGAGCTGTATGCCGCAGGAGGAATTGCTCAGAAAGACGCTTTTATGATGCAGATATATGCAGATGTTACCAACATGAACATCAGAATAGCTGAGTCTGCTCAGGTTCCGGCTCTCGGCTCCGCAATGTTCGGAGCTGTGGCGGCGGGAAGCGAAAAGGGCGGCTATGACACAATCGAGGAGTGCGCAGAGCGTATGGGCAAGGTTAAAGCTCATTACTATAAGCCCATTCCCGAGAATGTAGAGATATACAACAAGCTCTATGAGGAGTATAAGACCCTGCACGATTATTTCGGCAGAGGCGAAAACGATGTTATGAAGCGTCTGAAAGATATAAAGAAGCAGGTAAAGGCCTAAAGGATAAGTTAGAAGAAAGAGGATTAGCAAATGTTGGAAGAATTAAAGAATAGGGTGTATGAAGCGAACATGCTTCTGCCCAAATACGGATTGGTAACCTTTACATGGGGAAACGTTTCGGGTATCGACAGAGATAAGGGCTTGGTTGTGATTAAGCCCTCAGGCGTTGAGTATGATGAAATGAAGCCCGAGGATATGGTTGTTGTGGACTTAAATTCGGGTGAGACTGTTGAGGGTAGCCTAAAGCCCTCCTCCGACACGCCGACACACCTGGAGCTCTACAGGAGTTTTAAGGATATAGGCGGCGTTGTGCATACCCACTCGTCCTACGGAACCTCCTGGGCACAGGCGGGCAGAGATATTACGGCATACGGAACAACTCACGCGGATTATTTTTACGGGGACATTCCCTGCACGAGAGCTCTGACAAACCGTGAAATTGAAGATAACTACGAGCTGAGCACCGGCAAGGTGATCGTGGAAACCTTTGAGCAAAGCGGCAAAGATCCAAACTCGGTTCCCGGCGTTGTTGTGTTTAACCACGCTCCCTTTACCTGGGGCACTGACCCCGCTAATGCGGTACATAATGCGGTTGTCCTTGAGGAGGTTGCAAAAATGGCGTACAGATGCGAGATTATTAACCCCAACGTGTCGCGCATGAGTAAGTATATTCTGGATAAGCATTATTACAGGAAGCACGGCGAAAACGCGTATTACGGACAGGATAATTGACGCAGGTGGCGCTATGGGAAAGTTTATAGTGTTTGAGGGTATTGACGGCAGCGGCAAGACCTCCCAGATTAATTTGGTGGCGGAGCAGCTTCGGGAGAGAGGCGAAAAGGTTTATGTGACCGCAGAGCCCACCGATTATGAAACGGGCAGATATTTAAGAAGAATACTGTCGGGCAGCGAAAACGGCAGCAGCGACATTTACCTGCAGGCGGCTTTGTTTCTGGCGGACAGGATTGAGCATATTACCCACCCGGAGCATGGAGTTAAAAAATACCTTGACGAGGGGTACACGGTTTTGTGTGACAGGTATTATTATTCCTCGATGGCGTATCAGGGCAAAAACAGCGGCTGTGACTTTGGCTGGGTTGAAAGCCTGAACTTAAATTGCCCTTCATTGATTAAGCCGGATGTTTGCATTTTTCTTGACGTAAACCCGTCAACCTGCAAGGAGAGAATAAGTTTAGCAAGAGACAATGTGGAAATATATGAAAAGAGCATTGAGCAAATGAGCAATATCAGACGCGGCTTTTTGGAAGTGTTTGATAATGTTAAGAGAAATTATGACCATAATATTATTATAATAAATGCTAACGGAAGCATGGAAAGTGTTACAAAGGAGATATTGAAATATGTATAAGAGGCTATTTACTTCGGAATCGGTAACAGAGGGACATCCCGATAAGATTTCCGATTTGATTTCAGACGCGATTTTGGACGCAATTCTTGAAAAGGATCCCAAGGCTCGTGTTGCCGTTGAGGTTACGGTTACAACGGGCTTGGTTTTGGTTGTGGGAGAGATCACAACCGAGACTTATGTGGACATAAAGGGGATTGTGCGTGAAACCGTGCGTGAGGTTGGTTACGACAGGGCAAAGTACGGCTTTGACTGCGATACCTGCGCCGTGCTTGTGGCTCTTGACGAGCAGTCCGGCGATATTTCCATGGGCGTTGATGATGACGGTGACGGAATAGGAGCCGGCGATCAGGGCATGATGTTCGGTTTTGCCTGCAACGAGACCGATGAGTATATGCCCATGCCTATTTACCTCTCTCATAAGCTGACCCGTCAGCTCACCACAGTGCGTAAAAATAATGTTTTGAACTATTTAAGACCCGACGGTAAGGCACAGGTAACAGTTGAGTATAACGAGGACGGTTCCTTTAGGAGGGTTGACGCTATAGTTGTGTCCACACAGCATAATGAGGCGGTGTCTCAGGAGCGTCTCAGAGAGGACATCAAGAAGTATGTTATCGACCCGATTATAGGGGACGACCTGAAGGATGAGGACACGACAATATATATTAACCCAACAGGCAGATTTGTTGTGGGCGGCCCCCAGGGCGACAGCGGCCACACAGGAAGAAAGATAATTGTGGACACCTACGGCGGATATGCAAGCCACGGCGGCGGAGCCTTTTCCGGCAAGGATCCCACAAAGGTTGACAGAAGCGCCGCTTATGCCGCAAGGTATGTAGCGAAAAATGTTGTTGCCGCAGGACTGGCGGACGCCTGCGAAATTCAGCTTGCCTACGCTATCGGCGTCAGCAAGCCCGTATCTGTCAGGGTTGACACCAGAGGTACAGGCGTGATTAGCGATGAGGAAATCTCCGAAAAAATCATGAAGGTGTTTGACCTGTCCCCGGGCGGTATAATAAAGACATTGGACTTGCAGCGTCCTATATATAAGCAAACTGCGGCATACGGTCACTTTGGCAGGAACGATTTAGACTTGCCTTGGGAGAGAACCGATAAGGCAGAGGAGCTTAAAAAAGCGTAAATTTTTAGGGAAGCAGCAAACCTGCTTCCCTGTTGTATATGAAGGAGTAAAATATGTCCTACGATGGTTTTGTTACACACAGTGTTGTCCATGAACTAAGCGAAAAAATACTGGGCGGAAAAATTGATAAAATATATCAGCCGGAGAGCGACGAGGTTGTTATGACTATAAGAACCTTCAGCGGCAATTATCGGCTGCTTTTGTCTGCCAGCGCGTCAAACGCAAGGGTTCATCTTACGACCTCAAAGCGGGAAAACCCCATGACGCCGCCTATGCTGTGTATGCTGATGCGCAAGCACCTGTGCGGCGGTAAAATAACTGCGGTAAAGCAGATTGATTTTGATCGAATAATAAGGATAGACGTTGAATGCCATAACGAGCTGGGCGACCTTGAAACAAAGTCGATTGTATCAGAGATTATGGGTCGGCACAGCAACATAATCTTTATCGATGAAAACAATAAAATTCTTGACAGCGCCAAGCACGTTGACTTCACGGTCAGTGCGGTCAGGCAAATTCTGCCGGGATTTATCTACGAGCTGCCTCCCTCACAGGATAAGCTGTCCCCCGAAAAGTTTGACATGGTTGACTTTATGAACGGCTTTGCCAGGCAGGACGATGATATTCTGATTGATAAGTATCTGTTGAGCCAAATTATGGGCATGAGCCCGCTGATTGCAAGAGAAATTGTGCATAGGTTCAGCGGGCATACCAAAATCACCAAGGGTGAGGTTGACCAGGCGAAATTTGTTACGTTTCTTGACTCGTTTATTACGGATATGCTGGAGAATAATTACAGTCCATGCCTTGCTCTTGACAAGAACTCGGGTAAGCCCATGGCGTTTTCCTGCACGGAGCTTACCCAGTATGAGGGGGCATACAGCTTAAAGCAGTCCCCATCGATTTCTCAGGTTATTGACAGCTATTATCTTACCCGCTCTGCCCAAGAGAGAATGCGTCAAAAGAGCGCAAATATTTTGAAGCTGGTTCAGAATAATATTGACAGGTGCTCCAAAAAGCTGGCAATGCACAGAGAGAATTTGGAGAAGTCCAAAAATCGGGAGAAGTATAAAATCAGCGGAGACCTGCTCACCGCCAACATGTATAAGGTTAAGTACGGCATGGATAAGGTCGTGGTCGAGAATTTTTACGATAACAATTCAGAAATGACGATCCGTCTTGATCCGAGTCTTTCCCCGTCACAAAACGCCCAAAAATTCTATAAGAGGTATAATAAGGCGAAGGTTACCGAAAAGTACGCATTGGAGCAGATAGGCGAGGCGGAGGAGGAACTGAAGTATTTAGAGACCGTTCTTGACAGTATTCAGAAAGCCGAAACTCCCGGGGACTTATCCGATATAAAGGAGGAGCTCAGAGAGCAGGGATATTTGCCTAAAACTCCCGCTTCAATCAGGAAGAGTAAGAAGAAGTCCCAAAAGTCAAAGCCCATGAGGTTTCTCTCCTCTGACGGATATGAAATCTTGGTGGGCAGGAATAATAAGCAGAACGATGAGCTTACGATAAGAATGTCCTATTCAACCGATATTTGGCTCCACACCAAGGAAATCCCGGGCTCCCATACTCTTATCAGGACAAACGGAACAGGGACAGCTCCCGACGCCACAATCCTTGAAGCGGCGCAGCTTGCGGCATATTACAGCAAGGCGAAAAATTCAGCTCAGGTTCCGGTTGACTACACACAGGTTAAAAACGTTAAAAAGCCTAACGGCTCAAAGCCGGGCTTTGTTATCTACGAGCGCAACAACACTGTGTACGTCACTCCGAAGCTTATAGAGAGGGAGGAAGAGGTTTGAGTAAAACACTGTATGTATCGGATTTGGACGGCACATTGCTTGGCAGCAGCGTTAGAATTTCAGAATACACAGGGCGGGTTGTAAACGACTTTATTAAGAGCGGCGGCATATTTTCATATGCCACCGCCAGGTCTGCCTCAACCGCCTCCAAGGTGACCGAGGGGCTTGCGGGAGGCTTCCCCATAATCGTGTATAACGGCGTGTTTGTCATGGAAAACGGAAGCGGCAAGAGGCTGCTCTCCAATCTGTTTAACGCCGGCGAGGCGCAGGATATTTTAGCTCTTTTAATTGAAAGCGGAGTTTCTCCTATTGTGTACTCCTTGCAGGACGGCAGGGAAAAATATTCCTATGTTAAAAGCGAAGTAAATCAAGCCATGCAGGATTTTTTTGATAACCGAAAAGGCGATTATCGGGACAATCCTGTTGTGAGCAGGGAAATGCTGTGGAAAGGGGAGATATTCTATTTCACCTGCATAGACGATGAAAGCAAGCTGTTCCCCATATACAGCCGAATTAAAGATAAATACAACTGCGTATATCAAAAGGATATATATACAGGCGAGCAGTGGCTTGAGATTATGCCCGAGAAAGCCACAAAGGCAAACGCCATATTGGGGCTTAAAGAGTATCTGGGCTGTGATAAAATAGTGTCCTTCGGGGACGGATATAACGATATATCCATGTTTAAAATCTCTGATGAGTGTTATGCCGTGGAAAACGCGGTGGAGGAGCTTAAGCAAATAGCTACCGCTGTTATCGAAAGCAACGATAATGACGGCGTGGCAAAACACATACTTAATAGAGCCCTCTGACTATGTTAACGGTTAATGCCATATTGTACGGGTTTGGAAGTTTATTTAAATCATGATCCCGGCTGATTTTTATTTTCACAATTGTTCGTATACGGGCGCAGCAAGCGGCGCCCCTACGATCAGATGATTTACATATATCAAAATATATGGTTTATATTGAAAGCAAATACTTTGGACTAATATCATAATATAAAATAAATTCTTCAATAATAATGAGGGGGGAGAAAAAGCGTTTAAGCTTTTTCGTAAGACCCGCTTAATCTTCCCTAACCTCCCCTATTCTGACTTAAACTATCCTACCCTAAAGCTATTCTTTCTTTTTCTTTAATATTTATTTTAATATTTTTTTATTTAATATAATATAATTTCTTTTACTATACTTTTATTTACTTTCTTTTACTTTACTTTACTTTGGGGATTACTGTATACATTAATTGAGTTTTTGCTGACAATAATCCCGATAAGCTGAGTTTATGCATACAAAAATCCCGCTCATGTGCCTATGAGTGGGATTAATGCCGACAAAAACTATTTACTTTATTTAAAATTGTTCCACGATTTTTCAAGAAGCTTGACGGCGTTTTCAATTTCTGCAATATTCAGACCGGCATAGCCGAACACAAAGGCATTTCTCTCGATTATGTGGTTTGGCTGAAGCAGAAACTTATTCATCTCAAAAATTTTAATCTCGTTTTGAATAGCCGCATTTGTAAGCTCTGCGCCGCTTACCTCACTGTCGAAAATTCCAATCATGTTCATTCCCGAGTCATAGTTGAGAAAGGTTATTCTGTCGCCGATTTTAGAGCCTTCTATGCAGCTCATGAGAAAATCCCGTTTTTCTTTCATTGTCTTGTTGTTGCGCTTGATCAGCTTATCTACCTGCCCGCTGTTCAGCAGATCCTGATAGATGGACTGTTCGAAAACGGTAATCAGCGGAGAATAGTATTCCAGCTTGCTGATAATTGCGTCGATTATGCCCTTTGGCAGCACCATAAAGGCAGCCTTTGTATTTGAAGAAATAGTGTAGTCGAGGGAGTCTATAAAGATGACGTTATTCCCTCCCGAAGCGGAAAAGATTGTATCATACCTCTCGGCGTTGTAATTTAGGTATCCGTCAGTTGCAACCTCGATTATATATTTATTGCTCCGGCACCACCGTGCAAGGCGCAAACGTTCTTCCTTTCCCATTCTGCGCCCGGTGGGAAGCTGGTTTTCGGGCATGGTAAACATTACGTCTATTCCGTGCTCGTCAAGAGCTTCGGGGGTTAAGGGCGAGGTCAGGGTAACGTCCACAAGCCTGATGTCCACCCCCAGATTTTTAAGCCAGATATACATTTTGTGGTCGGTGGGATTTTCAAAGCCGTATACCTTGTCTCTGCCGAAAATCATCACAATAACCGTCAGCAGATATTGAAGGCCTGCGCCTAGGAAAATGTCGCTTATTTGGCAGTTTATATTTCGTCTGTTTCTCAAAAACTTTGCAATCGCAATTCTGAAATCCATTTCACCCCGCTTATTGCCGTGTCGGCTTAAATCGGAGAACTTATTGTTTCTAAGCTGCCTTTCAAAGGACTTTAGCAGGATTGTGTTAATATTTATGGTCTCGCAGTTGTTATAGCTAAAGTTGTATGAGCAGTTTTTATTTTTCTCCCAAACAATATCATCATATTCCTCAATATGGATATTGGACTTAACAAAAAAGCCGCTCCTGTCAATGGTGATTGCGTAGCCTTCGTCCACAAGAGCTTGGTACGCATTGTTAACGGTTGTGGTGCTGAGCCCCAGTTCCTTTGCCAGAACCCTGCGGGAGGGCAGCTTCTGCATATTCTCATACTTGCCCGTTTTAATATCGTTTATAATAGCCATTTTGAGCTGGACGAACAGCGGAACCTTACTGTTCTTGGCAATAAAGCTGTACATTGACATTTAAGAACCTCCGAAAAATAATAGGCACTGCAACATGAAGCTTGTCACAGTACCTATTTATCACGTTACAATAAGTGTCTTAATATTATTCCGTTTCCTCAACGGTTGAATCGTTGTATGAAGCAGCCAGTTCTTCAATCTCTCCGCTTTCTTTCATCTCGGCGAGAGTTTCGTTGATAACGTCAAGGAGCTCTGTGTTGCCCTTCTTAACAGCGATTGCATATTCCTCGGCAGTAAATGCTTCAGGATCCTCAATAACCTTCAGACCGTTAGCTTCAGCCAGCTTCTTGCCGGTATAAGAGTCAATAACAACTGCGTCCAACTTGCCGTTCTTAACGTCCTGAACAACGTCAATACCTCTGTTTGCTCTGACAATGTTTGCATCGTCAAGAGCCAAATCCTCTGTTACGATGCTGTCCGCTGTGTAGCCCAGAACAACGCCGACCTTTTTGCCGTCCTTGAGAGACTCGGCGTTTGTGATGTCTGTATTGTCCTCTGCAACAACGATAACCTGCTCTGCAACATAGTAGGTATCGGAGAAGTCAACGTTCTGCTTTCTTTCCTCTGTAACCGTCATGCCTGCAACAGCCATGTCAACCTTGCCTGTTGAAACAGCGGCGATAAGACCGTCAAATTCCATATCTGAAACTTCGAGAGTCTTGCCTGCCTTCTCGGCGATCTTCAGCGCAATGGCAACGTCAATACCGTCGTACTTGTCGACCAAACCGTTTGTTGTTACAAACTCAAAGGGAGGGAAAGCTGCGTTTGTGCCCATGATGAGCTTATCGCTTGCTGATGTTGTTGTCTCGTCTGTTACCGTCTCGTTTGGTTTTGTACCGCAGGCTGCCAGAACGCCGACGCTCAGCACGATTGATGTTGCAACTGCCAGTACCTTTTTCAGATTTTTGTTCATTTCAATCTCTCCTATTTTTATAATAAATTAATTTTTTTACAGAATTTTGCTGAGGAATGACTTGGTTCTCTCGTTTTGAGGCGAGTCAAAGAGCTTTGCGGGGGTGTTCTGCTCATAGACGATACCCTCGTCCATAAACATAACCCTTGAGGCGATTTCTCTTGCAAATCCCATTTCGTGGGTAACTACGACCATAGTCATACCGTTGTCCGCCAGGTCTTTCATAACCGACAGAACCTCGCCTACCATTTCAGGGTCAAGAGCGGAGGTGGGCTCGTCAAACAGCATAATTTCAGGGTCCATAGCAAGAGCTCTGGCGATTGCAATTCTCTGCTGCTGACCTCCCGAAAGCTGTGCCGGGAAGCTGCTTGCCTTGTCCTCCAGCCCCACGATTTTAAGTAGCTCCATTGCCCGCTTTTCGGCTTGGCTCTTTGACTGTTTCTTAACCTTTATGGGGGCAAGAGTTATATTTTCCATTATGCTCAAATGGGGAAACAGGTTAAAGTGCTGAAAAACCATTCCCATTTTTTCTCTTATGTGATTGATGTCTATTTTCGGGTCGGTAATATCCGTTCCGTCAATCATTATGTGTCCCGACGTTGGTGTTTCAAGCAGGTTTAAGCACCTTAAAAAGGTGGATTTGCCGCTGCCTGACGGCCCGATAACAACAACCTTTTCGCCTCTGTCAATAGTTTCGTTTATGTTTTTCAAAACATTGAGCTTACCAAAGCTCTTGTTGAGATTTTTTACTTCAATCATTGACATAAATACTTCCTCCTAAACCGTATTATCTCAAAACTATTATCTCTTATCGCCCTTTCTGAGCTTGTCTTCAATTTTGGATAATATGATTGTGAGAATTTTTATAATTACATAGTATATAACCGCACAGGAAAGCAGCGGCCACAGAAAATCATAAGTCATGGTCTGAACCTGTTTAGCCGCTCCCAGCAAGTCAACGTTGTTTACCATACCGATAACAGCCGTTTCCTTAATCAGCACAATAAACTCATTTGCAAGAGCGGGCAGAATATTCTTCATCGCCTGAGGCATAACTATGTACCCCATAGTCTGGGAACCCGACAAGCCAAGTGAACGGCCTGCCTCTGTCTGCCCTTTATCTATGGAAAGAATACCGCCTCTGATAATCTCTGCTATGTACGCGCCGCTGTTAATACCAAAGGCGATAAAGCCCACAATCCACGCCTGAATATGTACGCTGGCGAAGATAACGTAGTAGATAATCAACACCTGAACCATTGTAGGCGTGCCTCGGATTATGTCAATATAAATTCCCGCAAGCCACTTGACAGGCTTAAACTTGCTTAGCCTGCAAAGAGCCGCAGCAATTCCGATAACAAGACCGAGCAAAACGGCAAAGAGCGAGATAAGCAGAGTATACCCAAGACCGGACACAAACAGCGTCCAGCGATCGTTAATTATAAAGGTTGAATACAGTCCCTGCGACATAGAATTAAAAAAGTCCAATTAACTCACCAACTCCCTATACACGCAAAAGAGCGCAACTTTTTATATATAATACCAGACTTTTGAATAAATATCAAGCATTTGTTAAAAATTTTTTAATTTCATATATTTACACAAATTTTGAAAGGGTATATTTTGGAATTGTGTGCGCTTGATTGCTGTACTTTTAATATTTGTTTTGGAATGCAGGCAATAAAACGAGAGGTGATACAGAAATATTGCGAACTGGTATTTTAAAAATTATACAAATCTGGCTATTGATTTTGTCTGTGATTATGTTATTATATATATAAATACTTATCAGATAAGGAGGAGAAGAAATGATAAGAAGAAACATAAGTTTGGTTTTGATTATTGCAATGTTGCTTTCGACCCTTTCAATAAACCTTGCATATGCAGAACCAAGCGATGAGCAAGGGGACGGCGCCGTTTTGGCGGCGGCGGTAACCTTAACGGTTGACAAAAACGCAGCTGCGGACGACACCACATTTAACACAATCCGTGACGCGGTTGCAAAGGCAAAGGAACTTAATCCTCAGTCTGAAGCGGACAGGGTTACGATTAACGTAAACCCTGGCGACTATGAGGAGCAGGTTAAGATTGTGGGTATGAAGTATCTGACCCTAAGGCAGACTCCGGACACAGACGGGCAGGTTGACCTGCACTGGTATTACTGCACAGGCTATTGCGCAGGGGACTGCGACCTTGACGGTAACTACAATCCGCTGCTTAACTGGAATGATTCTCGCACATGGACGGGTTACAATGACGCAGAAAACGGTACGAATGTTGAAGAGGACTTTACCGTATATAAGCTCGGTCAGTGCCTCAACAAAGGCGACGTTGTAAATTATTATACAAGTGACGGTCAAGCTCACAGCGTAACTATCAGCGGCGATCACAAGCATATCGGCGACTTTGTTGATCAGGCGGCGCTCTTTATTGACGATAATTCCAGCGATATTACGGTTGAGGACTTCAACATAGTAAACTCTATCCCCGTTATGGTAACGGAGGGCGAAAAGAGAGTCGGCGTTGCTTCTCAGGAGTGCAGAAACGCGGATCACGCAACGGAGTATGTTCTTCCGCGCCGTGATAATCTGACTGTTTGCAGCGAAAGCACAGCGCCCGCTGCCTCCGATGCGATTAATAAAGCATTTGCAATCGAAGATGACGCATCTAAGGTAAAGGCTCTTGAAGCTCTTACAAATTTGACAGCTGAGCAGAGCGCATATCTTGCACGCTCCGACAAGTACAACGAGCGCGGTCATGCGATTGCATTTAACGGCGACAGGATTATCTGTAACGGTATCAGAGTAAGAGGTAATCAGGACAGTATCTGGGTCGGCACAGGCAGAATGTACTTTAAGGACTGCAATCTCATCGGCGGAACTGACTATATCTACGGCGATGCTTCGGTTGTGTTTGATAACTGTATGCTTGGTGCAGAGGGTATGACAAACAAGAGCTACGGCGCAACAGTAACGGCGGCAAACCATGACGCAAACAACCCCTACGGATATTTGTTCTGGAACTGCACGCTGTATAACGTGCTTGACAATATCGGCACGTCAATGCTTGGCAGACCCTGGAGACAGGCGGCGCAGATTACGTTCTACAAAACAAAGATTGATGATACCAAAGAGGTCGGTGCAAGCGCAGCGGGTATTGACAGTGTCGGCTGGAGAGATATGTCAGATAATATGATGAATCTCGCCCGTTTCTATGAATACGGTACATATAACGCCAGCGGCAAGGCTGTTGACACAAGTGAAAGACTTGTAAACGAAAGCGTTGAAAAAGGCGGAACAGGCATGGGCAGCGTGCTTGATGAGTGGCAGATACTGGAGTTCAACCCCAGGAACTACTTCAACAACAGCTGGCAGCAGGATACCAAGGGCAGATCCGAATGGGATCCCATGAACTTCAGCGCAGAGCTTACAGAGGTTGACAAGGCGATTGCAGAGACAACCATCACTATCCCCGAGAGCGAGGAGACAACCTTTGACCTGCCCAAAGCTCCCACAGGAATTGAATTTAAGTGGGAGTCTGCTTCAACAAACGCAGTTGTAAGTCAGGACGGCACGAAGGTTACGGTAACCCGTCCCGCGGCAGGAGAGGCAAGCATTGAAACAAAAATAACTCTCTACGCCATGAACACCGCAACAGGCGTAGGCGATAAGAAGGAAATCCCTGTTAAAATAACGCCCACTACCGACACAACAAATGTATATACTGTTCCCGTCACGATTAATCAATCTCTTGACGGAGCAAATACGTACGCGATCACGCTGACAAAGAACGGCGCGCTCATCAAATCGGTAAATATTGATGTGACCGGAAAGACAACAACCGCCACGCTGGAGAATATTCCTGTGGGTACATATGACGTGAAAATTGTTTCCACAAGCGACGACTTTACCATAACATCACCGGAAAACGGCGTGACAACCATAACGGGGACAAAAGGCGAAAGTGTTCCCCTTAACATCACTTCTCAAAAGATTGTTGATAAGACGGTTGATCTTGGAATTAAGTACAGCTCCACTGAGGGCTTTAAGTCCTATGATCTGATTGATCTTGCAAAGAAGGCGGCAGGCGATGACGAGGTTGCAAACAGCGAAATCATAACCGTGGCATACAAGATGAACGTTACGCCCGGAACAAGCGGCAACAGCTTTATTGATATTCTTTCAACCGAACCTGAATCGAGCTTAAAGACAAGCGGCGTAAATTCAAGATTTATTCTGGGCAAGCTGGGACACTGGAATCAGCTTGACATGGTAGATTCAGCCCAGTCGTACAGCGGTTCGTCAAACGGTGATGACCAATGGCTCAACGCTTGCGGTAAGTTCGCGGCAGGCACTCCGTCTACAGCATATGTAACAATAAACTATAAGACAGAGACGCTTTCGGCTGCCGGTGAGGGTTCAAGTGCGTATAAAGAATACACCTTCGCAACATTCCCCTCAAACTATGAAAAGGGCAAGCTCTATATGGGCGTGTACTCAGGCAGCGAAACATACGAGATAACAAACGTAAAGGTTACCTATAAGCATTTGGTTACAGACGAGGAAGCAAATGCGACACCTGCACCCGTTCCTGAGGGCGAGGGCGTTTATAAGTACAGCAAGGCTCTCGGCAACATAACGGGCGGAAATCAGAATAACGGTTCTGCTGCAACATTTGTAAGCGGAGCTGACGAAACGGCAAAGACTTTGTTTGCGGATTCTTCCGACTCAACAAAGGTAGATTCTGACCTGACCCAATATTACCTTAACTATTTAGGTAACGGCAACAACGGATCCAATCCGTCTATTATCGTAGATAAAGCAGGCAAGTACAGAATGTTCATGCTGGGCTATAACAATGAGAGTGGTACAAAGACCGTAACAGTCGGCGATAAGGTATATACATTCGGCGAGGGTGTTGACTTTGCAACAAACGCTCAGGGTACGCTCAAGCTCTATACAGCTGATATTGAGGTGCCTGAGGCTCAGGCAGGTGAAAGCATCACCATAAAAACGGACGAGAAATGGCTGCCCGACCTCTATGCGATTATTGTTGCGGGCACAAAGGATCTAGGCTTAGCTCCCGAGCAGCCTACGGCTACACCTGTACCTACGCAGCAGCCTACAGCTACTCCTGCTCCCACAGAAGATCCGATTGCAGAGCCTGCTATCAAGGCGGCATATGTTGAGGACGGCAGCACCGTGGTTGAGATAAGCGGCGCAGAGTCAGGTGTTGTAGTTGCAGCTAAGTATGACGATGAGGAAACTCTTATTGACATGAAAACAGCAGAGTTGGACGGTGATATTGTGAAGCTTGACGGTATTGAAGCAGACAAGGTATTCCTTTGGAACTCCTTGGAGGAAATGGTTCCCTTGTGCGACGCTGCAGAGGTTGGCAGCAAGCCTATGGGCGAGGTTGTGGTTGACTTTACGGAAATGTCGTCCGTTCCGGTGTACTCTCAGGCAAGCGGACAGGGTTTTGTTGAAAAGTCCGGGGCGATTATGCCCGGCGGACATGAGAGACAGGTTGCTCCCGTGTCAAATATCACCGTATCGGCAGAGGGCGCGTCTGTTACAGAGTCAAACGGCTCATATCTGCACAATAAAACCAACAGCGATGACGGTGATGATTACAACTACGGCGGTATGATTTACAGAATTGACACAGGCAGCGCAGGAGCATACCACATTGAGGTTGAGGTTACAGGCTCAGGTGATGACACAAGAGTAGCTCCGACAGGTATGGACGCAAGCAGACTTACGGGAACAAGCAACTGGGACAACGCAGGGGAGGTTCCCCGTACAGCAACTGCGGTATGGTCGGATAATGTATGGTCATACGACTTCGGAACAGGTCAGGACTTTATCGAGATTGAAATCGAGCCTAAGTCATTGGCGTCCGCTTCAAGTCCTCAGACTGTGGGCGTAAAGAAGATTACTGTTACACCCATAGAGGTTAAAGCGGCAGGCGATAAGCCCACAATCCATATTTTGGGCGACTCAACTCAAAAGACCTATACATTTAACGAGACTATCAGTGCTTGGGGTCAGACACTGGTTAATTACTTCGACCCCGAAAAGGTAAACGTTATTAATTACTCAATGGGCGGCCGCGCTATGAAGAGCAATTACAACGAGGGTCGTTTTGACGAGATACTGGTAACAGGCAGAGAGGGCGACTTTGTATTTATTCATTCAGCCCACAATGACGAGACAATCAGCACAAACAGATTTTCAAGAGGCTCCGGTACCGTTACAGACAACCTGGCGGTAAACAATGAGATGTACAATAAGTGGCTTGATATGTACGTTGAAGCTATCAAGGCAAGAGGTATGACTCCCGTGCTTGTTACGGCAATGCCCAGAACAGGCAGCGGAAAGTACAGCGAGTCCTCAACAAAGCCCAACGGCTTTAACCCTGACTCTCCCGCTAACATGCGTGCAAAGGCAGCGTCCGACCAGGAGGTTGGTCTGGTAGAGCTGTATGAGGGAGCAAAGGCGTACATCGACTCTCTTGACGCGAAAGAGGTTATGTATATCTACAATAACGTAGAGGCAGGAGAGCTCCCTGCAAACAATGCGGCAAACGGCGCAAACGGCGACGGAACCCACTACAGAGAAGGCGCTTCAAAGCAGTGGAACCGTATCATGCTCCAGAACATTTATGACCAGTCTGTTGCGGCAAGCGATACATACACAGATAAGGCTATAATGCAGCGTCTGGTATCATTAATGCCCGCGAGCGTACAGAATGCGGCGCAGACAGGCGACTGGTCGGCAGTATTCCCTGAAATGGCAAGCGATGTCAGCGCAGTCGGCGTTGTTCCCGGAGCAACGAAGCAGGCAGAGTCCAACTACTACTATAGAAACAACATCGAAAAGGTTCTGGAGCTTGGTCTTATGCACAAGAACAGCGATAATCTGTTTAAGCCCAACGACGCTATGACGGTCGGCGAGTTTGCAACAGCAATGGAGAAGGTATTCAATCTTCCCGAAAACTCACTGACAAGTTACCACAAGACCTACGCTGAGCTGGGCGCAAAGACAGCAGAGGCTGCAGAGGTAACAACCGCTTCGGTTGACGGCGATGTTCAGCTGGCAGACGGAGAGTACACAGTAACGGTTCAGCAGCCCGAGGGCGGAGAGGTTACCGTTTACAACGAGAGCGAGTTCCACACAGGAACTGTTGATGTTCCAAGCAGCGTTAAAGCGAATGCAGTTATCGGCGATAACGATTATTTCACTTTGACAGCTCCCGCAGAAATTAAAACGGGCAACGACAAAAACGGAGTGTTCTCATCAAACAGCGGAGTCTCTACGAATTATGTTGAAATCCGTAAGGAAGGACCGGTTAAGCGCGCTGTATATACCGCTAAGGAAAGCGGCATTATGAGCATGTTCCTGATGTTTGACAATACAAAGCTTATCACCTGTGAGAACATGACTGACGGCACAAAGTCGGATGTATATATAGAGGGTGAAAAGGCTGACAGCGCAAACAGGGCAAATGTATACGGTGAGGTTCAGTTCAGTGTTGAGGCAGGTAAGACCTACCACCTCTACACCAACGGCGGAACAGGCAGACTGTTCGGAGTTATGTATCAATCCAACGACTATCCTCAGAGCACAACCTCGCTTCAGGTAAGCGCAGGAGATGAGATCAGGGTTGTTGCAAGACCTAATGATTATTACCTTAACAAGGCTATTCTGGTAGACGGCAAGGAGGTTGCAACCTCTAAGGAGTATAAGTTCAAGGTGAATTCGAACGTAACTGTTTCGGCAGCGTTCACGGCAGAACCCGCTCTGGTCAGCGAGACGGTTATTGCAAGCGACGCGGCTCTCACAAGAGAAGCTATGGGCGCAATACTCTATGACGCTTATCTTGCAGCTTACGGCAAGGACGAAAACGGCAATTGGAACAAGGTTTCATACATGAACCAAAACGGCGGCGTTCCCTCACCGGACGATCCCAACTATGACCCCAACATCAAGTATGAGGGTTCACCTTATATTCCGTTGACCGGCTGGGGCGCTTTGACCGATATTTCAGAGATTGACACTGCTCTTTATGCAAAGGTGAAAGAGGTATATAATCTGGGACTTATGAGAAGCGAGCAGGGTATTAAGAGAGGCGCTATTGCCTGCGGCAGCGACCTTGAACCCAAGGTTGTTGTAACAAGAGCAAAGGCGGCAAAGACTTTGAACTTCGTGTTTGTTCTCACTCAGCCCCCCGGAGCAGCAAGCCAGAAGCTGCCAAACGGAAATCAGGCGGCAATCACCGCTGACATTCCCACGGCTAATGCGGCTGCACCGTCAACACCTATAAATTGATTATTTTTAATATAAAAATAATAGATTTCTTCCCAAGAAAGACCGTCGTGGCAACACGGCGGTCTGTTCTGCATTAAATTATCGAAAAAATAGAAACAAATTGAAAAAACCGATAAAAAAGTTCTTGACAAATGATTTTTAACCTGTTATAATATTACAGAAATGTTACAATTATATTTCTTTTAAATTTCAAAAAATCAAGGTGTTGTCAATGATAGGGTCAAGTACAAATTTATTTAGAATGGCCGTTAATTCTGAAAATATAGATGATATTGTGCAGGAGGCAGAGATAGTGAGAAACGGAACTCAGAACAGAATGGACGAGATGAGACGGGAAATATCATTACTTATTGCCGAGTACGACTCGGAGAAGAACAGTTCGGACGGTTCTGCGAGCGACGGCGGCTTTGAGCCCCTTTCAAACAGCGTGCGCTTGGTTAAACTAAAGAACATTTAAAATTTTAATATTAAGGTAAAGTAAAAGACCGTCTGCAGCTTTGAGCTGTAAGCGGTCTTTTAACATTTGATGTACTAAAATACTTTGTTGTCTTTATTACTTTGTTGTCTTTTTTGCAGCGGTCTTCCTTGTTCTGCATGCTCTCTTCTTAGGTGCGGGTGCATCCTCAGACTCAGTTTCAGTCTTAGGCGCTGCTTTCTTGGCAGCGGGCTTCTTCGCACAGCCTGCGAGAGCCAAAAACGCATCCGCGTTGCCGCTTAGAACAACGGTGCCTCTCTCAAGAGCGGTGGTGCCGCTGAGCTTGCCTGTCAAAATCTTGCTCAGGTCGCCGTACAGCAACTCGATTGAAGCGTCGCTATCCTTGTAGTCATAGCCCTGAACGTCCAATACGCCGTCACGAGTTGAGATGTACATAACGCCCTGACAGTCCTTGTTTGTGAACTGAACCTGAACCGCTATGTTGCCGAGGGTTTCAGCCTTTACATCTTTCATAATGTCCTGAACTCTCTCGACTGCTTGTTCAAAAGTCATTTAAATCACCTTTCCTTTGAATTTTTTCAAACAAAACTATCACAAAAGAGTATAACCCAACAAAATAGTTATGTCAATGTTTACGGTTAAATTTTTACATTTTTCACTAATGGATAATTATTTTTTTACTTATTTAGGTTATTTTTATTAACTTATGAGACATAGTTTATCACAGCGAAAATCACGCGGGTGAATAAACAGAGAATAATTCCCACAGCGCAGGGTAAAACCGCGGAAAGAGCGGTCAGTCCTTTATTCTTTGTTTCGTGATATATCGTCATCAGGGTTGTGGCGCAGGGGGAGTGAAACAGCGTTAAAACCATCATGTTAACTGCAGTCGTGAGAGTCCACCCGTTATCCGTGAGTATATTTTTGAGCAGGGCTATATCGCTTATTTCGCTCATGGTTCCTTTAGACAAATAACCCATAACGAGTATGGGCAGGGTAATTTCGTTTGCAGGGAGGGACAGGATAAACGCCAGGATTATAAAGCCGTCTACGCCCAGAAAATGTCCGATTGGGTTAAGGGCTTCAGCCAGATACGTAAGTAAGGTTACGTCTCCCGCTTGAATATTTGCCATAAGCCAAATTACAACTCCCGCCGGGGCGGAAGCCGCAATTGCCCTGCACACTGTTTTTGCGGTTCGGTTTACAAGGGAGACTGCAAGGGTTCTGATGATTTCAGGCTTCCTGTATTCCGGAAGCTCAAGAGTGAAAATTTCGTTTTCTGTTTTACATATGGTTTTCGTCAGCAAATAAGAGACAGGCCATGTTACGGCAACCGAAAGGCAGATAAGCCCCAGGGTGCACACCGTCGGAACAATTCCGGGCAAGGCTCGGGGAAACAGCCCGCCTATAAAAATTGAGGACAGGGAAATAAGCAGGGCAAATCTACCGTTGCAAGGCATAAAGCTGTTGGTAAGTATGGCGACCTTTCTTTGGTTTTCGCCTGCCATAATCCTTGCTCCCGTCACGCCCACCGCGTTGCAGCCAAGACCCATACACTGGGTCAGGCATTGCTTTCCGCTCATGTTTACTCCGGCATACCATTTGTCAAGGTTAAAAGCGATGCGGGGCAGTACCCCCAAGTCCTCCAAAAGGGTGAACAGGGGAAAAAAGATTGCCATAGGCGGAAGCATAACGGCAATTATCCAGGTTACCGTTTGATAAATTCCGTCGCATATAATTCCCACAGCCGCATCGGGCAGCTTTGCGGCGTGCAAAAAATCATTCAGGTAGGGTTTAAACCATGAAAAAAGCCTTGACAGCAGCTCAGACGGGTAATTGGCTCCGCAAACGGTAATCCATAGTATCACCGCCAAGCCCATAATCATAATGGGTATGCCATATTTTTTTGAGGTTAGTATTCTGTCGATTTTTAGGTCTCTGCGTATATAAGTTTCGGTATATTCAGTGCATTTTGACGCTATGTCTGCGGCGAGTCTCAGTCGCCCTTCGGGTGAAGATACGGGACGGCTGTTGGATACAGCTTTGCCGGTTTTGTCAAAGCTGCTGCGTATAAAGGCTTTTAAGGCCTTTATATCGGAGGATTTTTTGGCGGTTATACCGATAACAGGTATGCCCAGCATGGCTTCAAGCCGACTTAAATTAATCTTTATCCCCCTTTTCTTTGCTATATCCCACAGGTTCACACACAATGCGGCGTTTGAGCCGCAGCTCTCTATGTATTCCAAAGCCAAGGCAATATCCCTTTTAAGGCACGAGGCATTGGCGATAATCACCGTAAGGGAGGAGGAGGCGTTTTGCCTGCCGATTTCATCTCCCGCAACTTTCTCCTCGGAAAAGCAGGATTTTACCGAATGTGTCCCCGGCAAATCCGTAACCCTGTAGCAAACATCGTCATATGTAAAAACGCCGTATGCAGCGTCAACGGTTTTCCCGGACCAGTTGCCCGTATGCTGTCTCAGCCCGGTCAGGGCGTTAAATACCGTGCTCTTGCCAACATTGGGATTGCCGAGAAGGTATATAATTCGCGTCTCCCTGCTGTCGGCTGAGGGGTTAAAGAGCGTATGTATCATTTATATCACCTGCCACCAATATTTTTCTTGCATCCTTTTCCCTGATTGCCACAAGAACATCGCCCACGGCGTAGGCAATCGGGTCTCCCATAGGCGATTTAAACCGGCAGGAAACCCTCTCACCCGGGACGAACCCCGCGTTTATCAGATGTGAGACATGTTTTGGGTTATCCGACCTGATTTCACAGATAAATGCTGAGCCGCCGCGGCCTAAGTCGCATAAAGAAAAGCTCTTAAAATCCATACAATCCCTCATTTCTATTAGTATACTATGCCCTTAAATTCATTTTGTCACATATTTATTTGTAAAAGGGCTTGAAATAACAATAAAAGTTTGGTAGAATAATACTTATTAAACTGTTTTACTAAATAGTTTAGCAGATTTATTGGACAAGGGTGATTGATTTGGAAATTGATATAGCTAACAATATCAAGACCATTGAGCTGTTAAAGGTAGAGCTTATGCAGAAGATTACCGATTTGTTCGGGGACATTACCGCAGAGGCGGATTGTGAAACCTTGGCAAGACTCACCGGCGATGCCGCAGGGATAATTAACATTGCCTATATTCTGGCAATGCGTCTCGGGGTTGACCTTGATGATATAAACGATGTTATGAGGCGTAAGCTGAAAACCGAGATAGATAACAATCATTATATTGAAAGGCGATACGGCGATTTGTCGGAATTGATGAAGAGGCTGTGATTAGTTAAAGAAGGCATTGACTTATGAAGAATTTTAGTGTTAGAGCTGTGGCTGACGGCGCGATTGTAACCGCTCTCACGGTTGTTCTGCTTGCCGCTGCGGCGTATGTTCCCACATTGGGGATGTTTTCGATTTTTGTCAGCGGAATACCGCTCGTGTACCTGATTATAAAGAGAGGTTTTCGGGTTTCCGTAATCTCTCTCGTTGCCTCCATGGCTTTGCTGTTTGCGTTGACGGGGGATATAATATCGGGCGTGTTCGCGGGGGCGCTGTCCCTGCTTCCGTCCCTTGTTATAGGGTATTGCATGAAAAACCGATGCAGGTATTACACAACTTTGCTTGCCGGTGTAATAACAGTTCTGTTCGGATTTCTGATTGAAATCCTGATGATGAATTGGCTGGCGGGACAAAATGTAATCTTAACCATCCTTGACCAATCCATACAGATGGTAAGAGGAACTCTTTCGGCGTACATGGAGGCTCTGGGTGACAGCGGAGCACTCTCGGAAGTACTTAGTAACGGTCTTGAGCAGACGAAGAACACCATTCTTTCATACTTCCCCGCCATAATGATATTCATATCGGCGGCTGTAGGGTATATTATAGTTTCGTCATGTATATTCTTTATGAATAGGCTTAGGGCTATGAAGTATGAATACGTCAGGTTTTACATGATTAAAATTCCGAAGAGCATGTGTATTGTGGCATGCGTGCTGATGCTGATTTCATTTTTTTCATACGACAGCACTATGGCAACCCTGGCGCTCAAAAATGTAACCGTGGTTTTAATCGGTGCTCTGGCGGTTGATGGAATGTCAACTGTGGATTTCACTTTAAGAAGAAAAATCAGGAGCGGCTATATGCGGTTCGGGATTTACATGCTGGTACTTATTTTCGGCTATTTTATACTGTCTATGATATTGTATTTGTTAATGTTTCTGGGAGTGCTTGACGCGTACTTGGATATACGCTTGCTTCGGAGAGCTGGTGATGATAGATGAAAGCGAATAACACAAAGAAGTTTACTGTTTCCGAAATTAAATATAGTTTTTTGAACAATGTTATTTGCAGCTTTGTTGTGCTTGTTTTCAGTCTGCTTATTTTGGCGCTGGGCAAGACTGAGAGCTTTGATATAACCGTGCTGGGGTTTGTGGGATTGTTGTGCGCCATAGTCATTTTGGCATACGGAACAGCCACAGCCAAGCTGAGAAAAATGCAATTTTACAAGTACATGCAAAGCTACTCATTCTGTATGGACGCCATAACAAGAACCTCGGTTGAAACTTTTGTGCACCCCATGACCGTTATTAACAGCGAGGGCGAGATAATGTGGAGCAATCAGCGTTTTCTCAAAATGATCGGCAGAGAGTCCCACTACGGAGAGTATATACAAGACCTGTTTAACAACCTTTCAATCAGCAAATACGTTGAAAGCAATGTAAACGTTACCGATACCTTTGAATACGGCGGGAAAAGCTATATTATAAACGGCAGGTCTGTGTCCACCGACTCTATTAACGACACTCTTGTGGCTCTTTATTTTGTGGACGTCACGGAGATAAACGATATTAGGCAGAAGTTCAAGGACAGGCAGTGTGTTGAGTGCCTGGTTGTGATTGACAACTATGACGAGGTGGTAAGAGAAACTCCCTCTTCCAACCACGGTGCGTTGATTGGCGAGATAGAGAGGTGCGTCAACTCCTGGGTGGCTATGGCAAACGGCGTTTCCAAAAGATATGAGAGAGAAAAGTTTATTGTGTTTTTTCATAATAAGGAGTACACCGAGATTATAGAAAAGGAAAAATATAAGGTTTTAAACGAGGTTAGAAGCATTAACCTTGAAAATAAGATACCGGTTACCCTAAGTATCGGAACAGGCTACGGAGGGGAAACTCTTGACGAGTGCCACAAGATGGCGAGCCTTGCCCTTGAGATGGCTTTGGGCAGAGGCGGCGATCAGGTAGTTGTCAAGTCTCCCACGGCGTATAAGTTTTACGGTGCGAAATCCCGCGAGGTGGAGAAGAGCACAAAGGTTAAGGCAAGAGTTATGGCGCACGCTCTCCGCGAGGCTATTGACCAAGCGTCTAACGTTATAATCATGGGACATAAAAACGGGGATATGGACTGTCTGGGCGCGTCAATCGGCTTGTATCAGGCGGTGCATAGCCGTAATGTGGACGCGTACATTGCTCTGCGCAGAAATACCACCAACGCTAAGCTTCTGCTGGACAACTTTGTTTCAGAGCCAAAGTACGTCAATAACATTATTACCGGCGAGAAAGCCATGAGCCTTATTGACAAGCAGAGTCTGGTAATTGTGGTAGACACCCACAGAAGAAGTATGGTGGAGTTTGAAGAGCTGCTGAACGCTTCTAAGTCAATCGTGTTGATTGACCACCACAGACGGGCGGAGGATTTTATAGACAATGCGGTTTTGACATATCACGAGCCCTACGCCTCCTCCGCATGCGAGATGGTAACCGAGATACTGCAGTATGTCCAGGATAATCCCAAAATAGGCATAAAGGAGGCGGAAGCCCTGTATGCCGGAATTTTCCTCGATACCAAGGGTTTTACCTTCAAAACCGGAGTCCGCACCTTTGAAGCGGCGGCATATCTCAGACGAATGGGGGTTGACCCTGTCAATATCCGCAGGTTGTTTAAGAGCGACCTTAAGGATTGTATCAGGCTGTCCAAGGTTATAAGCAACGCCAAGGTTTACAGGGATAATATTGCAATTGTTGAATGCGACGACAACGGCAAGGACTTGCAAATACTTGTGGCAAAGGCGGCGGACGAGCTGTTAAATATTGCGGGAATAGAAGCCTCTTTTGTTATAGCAAAGCTGGGGCATAAAATAATAATAAGCGGTCGCTCGTTAGAATCAATCAACGTTCAGCTCATATTGGAGAGGCTGGGGGGCGGCGGCCATATTACAATTGCGGGAGCGCAGCTCTCAAGTCAGGATATGGACATTGCCGTAATGCAGCTGCAGCGGGCAATTGACGATGTTCTTGACGAGAAAGATTAATTTTAGTTAAACCGAAAGGAGTATTAAATATGAAGGTTATTTTGACACAGGATGTAAAAGCACAGGGAAAAAAGGGAGACTTAATAGACGTCAGCGACGGTTATGCAAATAATTTCCTGCTGAAAAAGGGTCTCGCCAAGGTTGCCACAAAGCTGGCTATAAACGAGCTTGAGGGCAAAAAGGGCGCTGAGCAATACAGACGCAACCAGGAGGAACTGAAAGCTAAAAATATTGCAGACAGAATGAAGGAGATTACCGTTAAACTTACAGCCAAAGCAGGTAAGGAGGGCAAGCTGTTCGGCTCCATTACCTCAAAGGATGTGGCAAAGGCGTTGAAAGAGCAATACAATATTGATGTGGACAAGCGCAAGATTGACCTGCCGGACGGAATAAAGTCCTGCGGCACAAGAGACGTAAATGTTTCTCTTTACACAGGAGTTGTGGGAACCTTTAAGGTTCAGGTAACAGAACAATAGATAAGCCGTATTCGAGAAAGGAGTTGAATTTTCGGTTGGAGGATATAAACAATTTGGCAGGTGACTATGAGAGCGGCGAAAGTTCGGCTCCGAGTTTCAGAACAATGCCCTTTAGCAACGAGGCGGAGCAAGCAGTTTTAGGGGCGATGATTATAAATCGTGAAATAATCCCCGACGTAATAGGGATTATTTCGTCAGCGGATTTCTATATTGACAGACACAGTAAGCTGTACGGAGCTCTTATCGACCTGTTTAACAGGGGCGTGGAAATAAATTATGTCACCCTGAAAGAGCAGTTGGAAAAGATGGGGATTATAGACAGCATAGGCGGGCTGGAATTTGTTTTCAAGTTAATGGATTTGGTTCCGTCAACCGAAACAGGAAGCGTTAAGCATTATTCCAATATAATCCGTGAAAAATCTGAGCTTCGCAAGCTGATCGCCCTGTCTGAAAGCGTTGCTAACCGCTGTTACGCCTCCGAGGATGATGTTGACGATATTATCGGCAGCGCGGAGCAGGGGATTATTAATATTACTAAGGAGAGAACCACCACCGGGCTCTCCCATATTTCCGTGTTTCTGGATGAAAGTATTGAAAAGATTGAAAAGCTGTCCGACGCCAACGAGAGCGTAACAGGAATAACCACGGGCTTTCCCGATTTGGACAGGCGAACAGCAGGGCTTCATCCGGCGGAGTTTATTTTAATTGCCGCCCGTCCCGGTATGGGTAAGTCCGCTCTGGCGCTGAATATTGCCCAGAACGCCGCCATAATGGATAACGCCACCGTTGCCATATTCAGTCTTGAGATGCCCGGCATACAAATTGCCAACCGTATGCTGTCCGCTCAGGCGAAGGTCAGCGCAGAGCGCATAAAAAGAGGAGACTTAAAGGACGACGACTGGCCTAATCTGGGAGAAGCTTTGTCGGCTTTGGTTGACACGCATATATACATAGACGACAATTCCGGTGTGACGGCTTCGGAAATCGTTGCCAAGTGCAGGAAGCTGAAAATCGAAAGGGGTCTTGACTTGGTTATAATTGACTACTTGCAGCTTATGAGCTCGGGAAAGAGCGCCGGCAACCGCCAGCAAGAGGTTTCGGATATTTCAAGAACTCTTAAAATAATGGCAAATGATTTGGAGATACCTGTAATCGCCTTGTCGCAGCTCAACCGATCGGTTGAGAAGCGCGATGTTAAGGAACCGGTGCTTAGTGATCTTAGAGAATCGGGCTCAATCGAGCAGGATGCGGACATGGTTATTTTTCTGTATCGTGAGGGCTACTATAATGAGGACTGCGAGGAGCCCAACAAAACAAAGATTAAGTTTGAAAAGCACAGAAACGGCGAGGTAGGATATGAGTTTTTGTCGTGGCTGGGCGAATATACTAAATTCTCAAATTGGAGCGGTATGCGTGAGTAGCTTAGGTAACACCCCCGAAATTGTTGCGGGGGTTACAGAAATAATCGTCAATACAATAAACGAGCATAATCTTGCGGAGCAGGGCGCGTCAATCCTGGTGGCAGTGTCCGGAGGGGCGGACTCGGTTTGTCTTTTGGATGTTTTAAACCGAATTAAAAAATCCAACGGCTTTAAGATATACGCCGCCCATTTAAATCACGGAATAAGAGGAGCGGAGGCTGACCGTGACGAAGCCTTTGTTAAGAAGCTGTGTGCAAGTATGGGCGTTAAATGCTTTTCCGAAAGAGCAGACGTCCCCCGTATTGCCGCACAGATGAACTTAACCGAAGAGGAGGCGGGGCGAAACGTCAGGTATGAATATTTTTCTCGGTTGTGCGCTGAGAATAAAATTGATTTAGTTGCCACCGCTCATAATAAAAACGACCAGGCGGAAACTGTGCTCATGCGGATTATGCGCGGCAGCGGCCTCGCGGGACTGCGGGGAATAAAGTATAAGCGTGAGGACGGGGTCATACGTCCGCTTCTTGACGTAACCCGCGCTGAAATCGAGGAATATTTAGAGGCGTCGGGAATTGAGTATATAACCGACAGCACAAATAACGATGACAGCTACACAAGAAACAGAGTCAGACATTCTCTGCTGCCTCTGCTTGAAAGGGATTTTAACCCAAGCATTGTCAGCGCACTTTCAAACATGGCAAAAAATCTTGAAGATGACGGCGCCTTTATTGACGGGTACGCCGAGCGACTGTATGAAAGAGTAAGAGCTCCCCTGCGTAGCGGGAAATTTAAGGGTCTGCATATAGCCTCTCTAAAGGTTGTGAACAGCAAGAGCATAATGTCCAGACTGATTTCCCTTTGCGCAAAGGACGCTATGGGAAAGGATTACGTGCTTGAAAAGAAGCATTTTGAGGCTGTGTTTGCACTTATGGAGAGCGAGGGGGTATCCTCAATTGATCTTCCCGATGGGCTTAGGGTGACTGCAAGATATGGCTGGCTGGAATTTTCGGATAAAAAATCTGCTGAATTTGACAAAAAATTAAATTCTTGTAACAATGATGAGTTTTCGGTTGCAGTTGGTATAAATAAGTTATATAATATAGAAGAAGCCGGTGTGAGTATAAGTCTGGCGGTTATGAACAGTGAGGCTTACGCACCTGCGGAAGGCGATATGTGCCTTGATTTGGATAAACTGGGTGTTAACGCAGAGAGCGACTCAGATCTCAGATTTGTTGTGAGAAACCGCCGCGAGGGTGATAAAGTGGCGGTGTATAAAAACGGTAACACAAAAAAGCTGAAAAGGCTTTTTATCGATAAAAAGATACCCGCAGAGGAAAGATGGCGTGTGCCTGTTCTGTGCAAAACTGACGGAGAAATTATTGCTGTTTTGGGCGTCCGCGTAAATGAAAAGTATAAGGTAACGCGGCGCAGCGAAAATCTTCTGGTTGCACATTATGAATATTATGAGGATTAGTTTTTAGCATGAGCGAAGCAAATAAGATGAGGATTAAAGAGGTTCTTTTTAATGAAAATGATATAAGAGGGATAGTTTTAAATCTGGCGGATAGAATAAACAATGATTACAAAAATTGTAGGGAGCTGGTTGTGCTGTGCGTTCTGAAAGGGGCGGTTGTTTTCACGGCGGATTTAATCAGGGAGCTTCATATTGAGGACGTCAGATTGAACTTTATAAAAGCGTCAAGTTACGGCAGCTCAGATGTGAGCTGCGGCGATGTTGTTATAATCTCGGCGGACATTCTTGATATTGAGGGGCGAAACGTTTTGGTTGTTGAGGATATTATTGACACGGGGCGCACCCTTAAAGCTCTGACGGAAAAGCTGAGCAAAATGAACCCCAAAAGTCTTAAGGTCTGTGGTTTGTTTGACAAGCCGGAAAGGCGGGAGGTTGATTTTGAGGGAGACTATATCGGCTCTGAAATACCAAATAAGTTTATTGTGGGATATGGTCTTGACTACGGAGAACGATACAGAAACCTGCCCTACGTGGCGGTCTTGGAGGAGCATAATGATTGAATTTAATAAGGAGGTAGTTTTATGAGAAGTTTTAACGAGTACGCTGACAACGCCGCAAGGTTTGCGTCGCCGTATATCAGAAAGACAAGTGAGTTTTTCGGCAATGCAAGCGATGAAGCTCAAAGGTGGTATTACGCCGAAAAGAAAAAGCGGCAAAAGCGTAAGAAAATTGCAAAGATCAGACAGTTCTGGGAGGACAGTAAGAATATAATTATGATTGTCGCCGGAATTGTGGGCGGAATTGCCGTTGCTCTTATTACTGTGAGAGCCGTTATCAATAAGCTTTATTGCTCACAGCATAAGATAGTCGGGGCAGACGAGTTTTTGCAAAACGAAGCAAATTCCGTTGAAGAAGTAGCTGCCGATAAGACCGATAAGCCTGACAAGAAGAAAAGGAAGCACGGCGATTCGGGCAGCACATCAGGCTATATTACACTTTAAAACAAATCTATAAAAAAGCGAGGCAGTATACAATGGATATTCAAACAAAGTTTTCGGATAAGGTAAAGGATTTAGAGGCGTCGGCAATACGTGAAATATTCAAGCTTCTTGACAAGCCGGGAATTATTTCCTTTGCGGGAGGGGCTCCTGACCCGGAGCTTTTCCCCTGCGAAGCCTTGGCAGAGGCGGCTTATAACGTGCTGAAAAATCAGGGCAAGGTTGCTCTCCAATACGGAGTAACCGAGGGTTATACACCCCTAAGGAACTGGGTTAAGGAGCGCCTTATTTCACAGGGAATAATCAAGGAGGGCGATAACAACGAGACTATTATTGTCAGCGGCGGTCAGCAGGGAATTGACCTTGCGGCAAAGTCCTTGCTTAACCCCGGAGACGGTCTTGTTTGCGAGGAGCCCAGCTTTATCGGCGGCTTGAACAGCTTTAGGTCTTATAACGCGGAAATTTACGGCGTTAAGGTTTTGTCAGACGGTATTGATATGGACGCGCTGGAGGAGCTTCTTAAGGAGCACAGGAATATTAAGGCGCTGTACACCATAGCCACCTTCCAGAACCCATCGGGCATAACCATGTCCTTGGAAAAGAGAAAGAAGCTTTTAGAGCTTGCCGAAACATATGACTTTATTATATTTGAGGACAACCCCTACGGTGAGCTGCGTTTTGCCGGGGAGGACGTCCCCACCATTAAATCCATGGACTCAAGCGACAGAGTTGTGTATTTAGGCTCATTCTCAAAGATTTTGTCCCCCGGTCTGCGTCTCGGATTTGCTTCCTGCCATAAGGACTTGATGGAGAGAATGATTATATGCAAGCAGGTTCAGGACGTACATACAAATGTAGCGTCTCAGATGATTACTTATGAATACATAACAAAGAATTCTATTGACGACCATATTGCAAACCTGAGAAAGAATTACGGTGAAAAGTGCCGCCTTATGTGCGAGTGCATGGATAAGTACTTCCCAAGCAGCGTTACACACACTCTGCCGGAGGGCGGTATATTCCTGTTCTGCGAGATGCCGAAGGGGCACGACGCTAAAAAGATTTTGGAAAAGGCGGTGGAGAGAGGGGTTGCATACGTGCCCGGCTCTACCACAATGATTGACGATAAGGCGGTTTACAGCACGTTCAGAATGAACTATTCAACCGCTTCAAGAGAGCAGATTGAAAGGGGTATTAAAATCCTGGGAGATTTGCTTAAGGAAGAGGTAGGTGAGTAGGCTTGAGCGATACAAAAAAGAGAATATTGAGCGGTATTCAGCCCTCGGGAGCCCTAACTCTAGGCAACTATGTAGGCGCTCTGCGTAACTGGGTTGAGCTTTCAAAATCCGATGAGTACGAATGTTATTTTATGCTTGCGGATATGCACACGATTACCGTAAGGCAGGAACCCAAGGTTTTCAGAAAGAATGCCATGGACTTGCTTGCCCTGTTTGTTGCCGCAGGTCTTGACCCGGAAAAGAGCCCCATATTTTTCCAGTCCCACGTTCCGGCTCATGCCATGCTGGGCTGGGTTCTCATATGCAACACCTATATGGGAGAGCTTTCCAGAATGACTCAGTATAAGGACAAGGCGCAAAAGCACGCAAGCAACCTTAATGCTGGCTTGTTCACCTATCCCTCCCTGATGGCTGCGGATATACTGCTCTATCAGGCGGATTTGGTGCCTGTGGGAAACGACCAGAATCAGCACTTGGAAATAACCAGGGACTTGGCGAACAGGTTTAACAATGCCTACAGCGAGACCTTTAAGGTTCCCGAGGCATATAATCCAAAGGTCGGCGCACGCATTATGAGCCTTCAGGACCCGAGCCAGAAAATGTCTAAGTCCGACCCCAACGAGAACGGCTATATTCTTCTCCTTGATCCTATTGACAGAATTGCAAAGAAAATCAAAAGGGCGGTTACCGACTCGGGCAGCGAGGTTAGGCGCGGCGAGGGCAAACAGGGTGTTGAGAACCTTATGTCAATCTATTCTGCTGTTACAGGCCGCACCATGGAAGAAATTGAGGCTGAATTTGAGGGCAAAGGCTACGGCGTATTCAAAAATGCGGTTGCCGAGGCTGTTGTTGAGACAATTCGCCCCATACAGGATAAATATAACGACCTTATGAAAAATAAGGATTACTTAAAACAAGTGTATAAGTCGGGCGCTGAAATGGCGAACAGAACCGCCATGAAAACGGTTTCAAAGGTATACCGTAAAATCGGATTTATTGAACCGTAAATCTCGGAGGATTTATGATGATTTTTGATAATAATATTTTTGTGCTTCTCGCCTTGGTGGTTGCGTTTTTGATTTCATTTTCCGCAACCCCGATGGTTATGTCTCTTGCGCACAAGGTGAACGCTATTGATATACCTAAGGATGCGCGTCGTATTCACAAAAAGCCAACCCCTCTTATGGGCGGCCTTGCTATATTTTACGGCTTTGTTATAAGCGTTGTCTGCTTTGCCACCATTGACGAGGAGGTCATGGGTATTCTGGTTGGCTGTACTATAATAGTTACAACGGGTATAATCGACGATATTAAGGAGATGAAGCCTATTGTAAAGCTGGTGTGCCAGGTTTTGGCGGCGGCTGTTGTTGTATACTGCGGCGTCCGTATCGAGCACTTTGCCAATCCCTTTGCAGCATGGATCGGCGGTCCCTATATAGTTCTTGACTATTGGGTTTCATGCGCAGTTACCATGTTCTGGATTGTGGGCATATGCAACGCCGTTAACTTGATTGACGGTCTTGATGGTTTGGCTGTAGGTGTTTCATCTATTTCGGCAGTGGCTTTGCTGGCGCTGACCGTAATCAGCCAAAATCTTAACGTAGCAATTCTGACCGCTGCTGTGGCGGGGGCATGTATCGGATTTTTGCCCTATAACTTTAATCCCGCAAAAATCTTTATGGGCGATACCGGAGCCTTGTTTCTCGGTTTTATTCTCGCCTGCGTTTCAATTCAGGGTATGCTGAAAATGTCTGCGATTATTACATTTGCAGTGCCCATCTTAATTTTGGGTCTCCCTATATTTGACACGACCTTTGCCATATTCAGACGCGTTCTCACAGGTCATTCCCCTATGCAGGCGGACAGAGGTCATCTTCACCACCGCCTGTTGGACATGGGGTTTTCCCAGCGTCAGGTTGTAGCGATACTATATACTCTGACGGCGGTTCTGTGTATGACCGCAGTGGTTATATCTGTAAAGGGATACGCAAGGGGCTTAATACTGATTCTCTCGGTGCTGCTTATAATCTTGGTCTCAATCAAGGTCATGGGCGAGCTCAGAGACCCGGGCGATTATATAAGCTACAATGCGGACGATCAATTAACAGAGGAGGAAGATCATGAATAGCAGAATTAAGGTTATGACCATATTCGGCACAAGACCGGAGGCAATAAAGATGGCCCCTCTTGTAAAGGAGCTGGAAAAGCACGAGGATAAGATTGAGTCTATTGTCTGCGTAACGGCGCAGCACAGGGAAATGCTTGACCAGGTGCTCAGAATTTTTGATATAACGCCGGACTATGACCTGAACATTATGCATGACAGGCAGACGTTGGTAAATATCGCTACCAGAGCCTTAGAGGGACTTGACGACATAATGAAAAAGGTTAAGCCCGATATTGTTTTGGTACACGGAGACACGTCTACTACCTTTGCGGGCAGCCTTGCCGCATACTATAACCAAATTATGGTCGGACATGTTGAGGCGGGATTGCGTACATATGATAAGTACTTCCCGTTCCCCGAGGAGATTAACCGCAGAATAACAGGCGTTATTGCGGATATGCACTTCGCTCCTACCGAGAAGAACCGCAGCAACTTGCTTAATGAGGGGACAAATCCCGACAGCATTTATATTACGGGCAACACGGTTATTGACGCGCTAAAGACAACGGTTCGTGACGACTATGAGTTTTCGGACGAGGGACTTCAATCTCTTGAGTGGAACACGAAAAAGGTAATTGTTATGACAGCTCACAGACGTGAAAACTTAGGGGAGCCCTTAAAGAATATCTGCCGCGCTGTTTTGAGAGTTGTCAATGACTTTCCCGACGTGCAGGTGGTATATCCCGTTCATTTAAATCCTGCCGTTCGCGAGGTTGCCTTTGATATATTGGGCGGTCACGAGCGTATTAAGCTTATCGATCCGGTAAATGCGGACGAGCTTCACAATGCCATTAAGCGGGGATATTTAGTACTGACCGACTCCGGCGGTCTCCAGGAGGAGGCTCCCTCACTGGGCAAGCCGGTTCTCGTTCTCAGAAACGAAACAGAACGCCCCGAGGCAGTTGAGGCGGGCACAGTAAAAATTGCCGGGGTTGACGAGGAAAATATTTATAATATGACCCGTGAGCTTATTGAAAAACCGGAAGAGTATGAAAAGATGGCTCATGCCGTAAATCCCTACGGCGACGGTCACGCCTCGGAAAGAATAGTTAAAGCAATTTTAGATAAGTTTAATGCTTAAAAAAGAGGGTGTAGAGGCTGTGCCTTTACACCCTCTTTTAAACTCTATTATATATTGATAAGCTTATTTTGACAAAGGCTTTGGCGACATTGCCGCCGCGGCTTGGTATGGCGGAATATGGGCTCGGCAATGGTTTTAAAGGCAAAGCCTTTTATACGTTATGCTGCTGCTTTGCGTACCCCGAGAGTGTCCTTTTCCCAAATTCTTGTAGCGTATATAATAAGCAATACTATAGCTGATAGGCCGTTACTTGCAACTACCGAATACCAAATACTTTCAACTCCCATATGCAGCACTCTTTGGCAGAAGAAAATTGTTACGAACCTGAAAACCCAAAGTCTTGCGGCTTCGATAATCATGGTGATTTTTGTCTTGCCCGAGCTGTTCAAGAGACCCATTGTACAGTGGTAAGGACTGTTGGCAAAGCACCAGAACGCCATTATTGAAATAAAGTCAACTGCCATGGGCATAACATCATGGTCGTCGGTGAATATATTTACTACCGCCGATGCCACAGCCTGCCTTGAAAGTATCATTCCCGCCGTGAACAGGAAGCATATTCCCATAAGCATTGCGCTCTTGTAGCTCTTTTCCGCCCGCTTAATCTGTCCCGCTCCCAGGTTCTGCCCCACAATGGTTGAGGTGGCGGAGCCCAAAGCGTTGGCGGGCAGGGTTATTATTCCGTTAATTTTATTGCCCACGCCGTATGCTGCCATTGCGGCAGAGCCGAAAACATATACGTTCTTTGACATAAGTACAAAGCCAAACTGCATTGCGCTGCTCCCGATTGCCGTGGGAAGCCCTACTGTAATAATCTTCTTTACCATATCATTTTGGGGCTTTAGCAAGCTTTTTTCAAGATATATGTTATTGTTTCGATTCAGCAAATATTTCATAGCTATGACTGCGCAGGGAATTTTTGCGCCCAGAGTAGCGATTGCCGCTCCTGCTATACCCATGTTAAAAACCATCATAAGCAGCGGGTCAAGCACCATATTTATTAAAATTCCCAACAGGTTTATCAGCATGGGGAATATGGTGTTGCCTTGGGACTGATTAACCGATCCGAATATATTTATGATGAACAGAAGGGGAGTATCCAGCACTACAATTCTGAGGTAAATGTTTCCCAGAGTGAATATGTCTCCCTCGGCTCCCATCCAGCTTGTGATTTGCGGAGTGAAGATAAATAATCCCGCGGCGCAGAAAACAGAGAAAAGCATTGCGCATATAAAAATCTGGTTTGCCATATGCTTGGCGTGCTTCATCTTTCCTGCGCCGATATACTGCGCCATAAGGATAGACCCCGCCATGGTTATACCGTGCCCGAAACCTGTAACGGTGCTCTGTATGGGAGAAACCATTGATATTGCAGCTTGAGGTATGGTGCCGATTTTGCCGAGCCAATAGGTATCGGTCAGATTATACATCTGCTGCAGGAAGTTTGTGCATACTATCGGCAAAGCAAGCATAAGGAGAGCTTTCAGGATATTTCCATTAAGTATAAGCTCTCGGTTATTTTTAACAAGGAACATGTTTTTAATTCGACTCAATTAAAGGACCTCCGATAGGTAATTAAATTTTTATGAGCCTCCGCAGATGTGCGAGGCTCATATCTGCCAAGATTTAAATCGGAGCAAAGCTCCGTCAAACTTGTTTGAAATGGCGCTCGCAGATTGCGAGGGACATCTTTGCTAAGATTATAGAGCATTTATTTATGCATTTCTATAATTTTTTTGTGAACTTGAAAATTTTTCTTTATTTTTTTGCCACTTATGGTATAATACTAAATGGAACTTGTTAGATAAATTTTTAAAGAATATAAAGGGCGGTGGGAAAAGTGCTACAGGACGATAAAATCAGAATTTCAACAGTGCGCCGAGATAAAAACTACAGTATAAATCCACATTTTCACAGGCATAATGAGCTGTACTATCTTGAAGAGGGCAAAAGCCAAATGTTTGTAGATACAAAATTATTATCCTTAAAAGAGGGGAATTTGGTTTTCATTAAAAGCGGCAGAATACATAAGACCCTGTCGGGAGATAATAACAGTCACGTGCGCACAGTGGTTATGTTTCCCGATAGCGTTATCAGTGAAATACTAAATTCAAATGATGAGGAGCTTTCTTTAAAGGACGTCGGCTTGATGGTCATATATGTTCCCGAGCTTGCCAGAAACAGCGTAAAAAATATTTTGCAGGATATAAATAAAGAAATTGAGTATCCTGACGCCATGTCCGAGATTATGGTAAAAAGCTATGTAACAAAGCTGATTGTAGAAATGCTCAGGAACCATAAAAGGCAGATCGGCGGCTCAATGGAAGAAGAAAATATGCTGGACGCAGTGATACGAAACGCTATTGAATATATTTGCAGGAACTTTAACCGCAAGCTTACCCTTGAAAAAGCTGCCGACTATGTTAATATGAGCCCCACGTATTTTTCCAAAAAATTCAAGAAGGAGACAGGCGTGGGATTTAAGGAATACCTCAGTAAGTATAGACTGAGAGAGGCTGAAAGGCTCCTAAAGGGCGAGGTTCGCTACTCCATAACAGATATTGCTACAAGGTGCGGCTTTAACGATAGCAACTATTTTGCAACTGCCTTTAAGGCGGAATACGGAGTTTCTCCCAACAGGTTCAGACACTTGTCGGGAGGTTAGGGATTAAGCTGTAAAAATCGAATATATTCCCATGAGCAGACCGTGCACTATATAGCTTTCAAATATAGCGGATATTGTAGATGCGGACAAGAATATTATAAGATAAAACAATATTTGTATTACCTCCTTGCCCCTCGGAAAAAAGCGGAGGAGTGATTTTTTCCTCCGCTCCTTTGGGGAGAGCTTTCTTATTTCCGAAATGGATATAATAAACCATACCATGACGCATATAATAATTATGTTGCGCAGCAAAACCGACACTAGGGAAAACACAAATCCCTTTGCGCCGTATCTTGCAATCAGAAAGGTTACGGTAAAACCCATGCTGAAACCTTTTGAAAATAAGCGCAGGAAAGCAAGGGGATACAAAACGGTTATTATACCGCAAAGGGCAATAAACGCACCGGTGAAAACGCCCTCATACACAGCTTTCTTAAAGAGCTCGGCATGGGACGCGCCTACAATTACAGACCCTGTAAAGTAATTCTGCATATAGGAGAATATAAGGTTTTTTGATTCCTGCGGGAAACAGGAGTAAATAATTCCGCCCACAATTCCGCCTGTAAGTATGGCGGCAACTGATATGAAAAATACAAGTCTGTTTCTGAAAAGCAGTTCGGAAATATTGCTTCTGTATCGGTTTCGTATTCCGGAACTGTTTATATTTCCCACAACAGCCGGCAGGTTCTCATTAAGAAATTTTTTCATATTATTGCCTCCTATATATAAAATCTATGTGCCGAGAGAAATAATATGTCATCGAAAGGAAGATTTAAATGAATATAAAAAAATGTTTAAAGGAGCTGACGCAGACGTACGGCGTCAGCGGCAACGAATGCCCCATTGCCAAGACGGCTGAAAAATATTTGTCAAAATACTGTGACGAAATAGCTGTTGACAAAATGGGGAATCTTATAGGAAAGATAAACGGCAAAAAAGGAAGCAAAAAGATAATGCTTGAAGCCCATATGGATCAGGTCGGCTTTCTGGTTTCGGATATTGACGATGAGGGAAATCTCTCTTTTGTCGCCGTGGGAGGTATTGACCATAGGATTTTGCCGGGATTGAAAGTAAAGATTTTCGGAAAAGAAACCGTAAACGGCGTTATTACAGTGCCCAAGGACGGAGCCGAGAAAAATGCCGAAATCAAGGATTTGAAAATCTTTACGGGATTTCCAAAGGAAGCCCTTTTGAAAAAAATCAGTATCGGTGACCACATTATTTTTGACTATGACTTTACGGAGCTAATGTGCAATAACCTGTGCTCGGGGGCAATGGACAATCGTTCGGGCATGGCGGTTATGATTTCTGCCTTGGGTAAAATCGCAAAGACCAAGCCCGAAAATGATATATACATTGTTTTTTCAACCCAAGAGGAGGTTGGCCTGAGAGGAGCGTACACAAGCTGCTACGGCGTTGAACCCGACATGGCAGTTGTGGTTGACGTAACTCACGGCACAACAGCTGATTCAAAGGACGACAGCGGCGTTTTTGATTTGGGAAGCGGGGCGGTTATATTAAGAGGCCCCAATGTTGACTACAGCAAAACACTGGCTCTTATTGAGCTTGCGAAAAAGAACAAAATCGACTATAAAATAGAGGTTGCGGGGGGAGCCTCGGGAACTACAGCATGGGCAATTCAGACCGTGGGAAAGGGCGTTCCCGTAATGCTTATTTCAATCCCTCTGCGGTATATGCACACAAATGTTGAGGTTCTGAAAGAGGATGATTTAAGAGCGGCGGCGGAGCTTGTGGCAGAGGCAGTAAGCCGCATATAGCGTTTTATCAGCCTGCGATAAGCGCGTAAAAGAATACGGCGGGCAGAAAGGCAAGAAGATAATGAATAATATGGATTTTATACAAAAGCTCTCGGAAGCCTTTGGGGTTTCGGGAAAGGAAGATGAAGTCAGAGAACTGATTTTATCGGAGATAAGCGGGGTATGCGACAGCGTACAGGTTGACAGCATCGGCAATATTATCGCAAAAAAGAAAGGAGAGGGAGATAAAAATATATTGCTCACAGCTCCCATGGACGAGGTGGGCTTTATAATCAGCAGTATCAAAAAGGGCGGCGGAGCGTTTTTGGGCTTTGAGCCTGTTGGAAAAATCAGACCGCAGTCGGTTATATCTGAAGCTGTCGTTGTGGGGGATAAAAAGCTGAGCGGAGTTATTTCCCTGAAGGCGGTGCACCTGACAACCAAGGCTGACCGCGAAAAGCCCGCGGCATTATCCGATTTGTTTATCGATGTTGGAGCGGACAAAAAGTCGGACGTTGAAAAGTCTGTCATGATTGGTGATTACGCAGGGTTTAAGAGCAGGTTTACGGCTATCGGCGAAAGCTGTCTTTGCAACAAGGCTATAGGCCTGCGGGCGTGCTGCGGAATATTGACGGAGCTGTTAAAGAGCGACCTAAAGCAAAACGTGACCTGTGTTTTTACGGCTCAAAGGCAGGTGGGAGCAAGGGGAGCAAAGCTGAACCTTGACATTGACGAGGCGGATTATAGCTGCGCAATCGTTCTTGACACCATAGAAAATTCCGAGATAAAGCCGGGCTGCGGCGCAGCAGTCCCTCTTATGGTAAACGAGACCATTCCAGACAGATGTTTGGTTCAGAGTATATCAGGGGCAGGCGGCAAGGTTAAGATGGTCGGCAAAAAGGCCGAAGACGGAGACATAGGCGCTGTCAGCATAAAGGGAAAGGGCATTGTTTCGGCGGAGATTGACCTGCCGGTGCTGAATAAAAACACCTCCTCTGAAATAGTGGATAAAAAGGACATCAAAGAGGTATACGATTTAATTTTAAAATATATAAATAAGTGAGCGGAGATTAAGTTATGGCTGATAAAAAACTATTAATTATTGACGGAAACAGCATATTAAACAGGGCGTACTACGGAATAAGGCAGCTGACCGCTCCCGACGGCACGCCCACCAACGCGGTATACGGCTTTTTGAATATTTTATTTAAGTATCTTGAAGATGAGAGCCCGGACTATTTAGGCGTGGCGTTTGACCTGAAGGCTCCCACGTTCAGGCACAAAATGTTTGAGGAGTATAAAGCCCAGAGAAAGCCTGCACCCGAGGATTTTATCGTGCAAATCCCCGTTATGAAAGAGGTGCTGCGGGCTATGGGCTGCAAGTGTATTGAGCTTGAGGGCTTTGAGGCGGACGACATTATCGGAACGGTTTCAAGAATTTGCGACGAAAATAATGTGGCTTGCAGTATTCTTACCGGTGATAAGGACGACCTGCAGCTGTGCTCGGAAAATACCGTGGTCAAGCTGGTTGTAACCCGAATGGGCAATACGACCACCACTCCCTATGACGACAAAGGGGTTTATGAAAAATTCGGCGTGACCCCTGCCGAATACATTGACGTAAAGGGACTTATGGGCGACCCCAGCGACAATATTCCGGGGGTTAAGGGAGTCGGCGAAAAGACGGCCTTTTCCCTGATACAGAAATACGGAAGCATTGAAAATATATATGACAAGATTGATGAAATTGAGGTGACAAACTCAGTCAGAACCAAGCTGAAAGACGGGGAGGATATGGCAAAAATGAGCAAGACCCTTGCCACAATCGTAAGAGACGTGCCCATTGAGTTTGATTTTGAGGACTATAAGCTCGGAAATCCCGATAACGAAAAATTAGGAGAGCTCTTTGTCAGGCTGAATTTTAAGTCGTTTTTGAAAAAGCTGAGTCTGTCGGAAAAGGCAACGGCTCCGATTAATTCGGAGAGCGCAGCCGTCAGTGAGGCGGAGGCGCTGAATATAATCGGGTCGGACGGGAGCGTATATTATTATCTTAATGAGTACTCGGATAAGCTGTACTTTTCAACAGACGGCAAGACGTTGTACAATTGCAAAATCGGCGAGAATGGCTTAAAGCGGATTTTTGAGAATAAGGATATAAAAAAATTCGGATACGACATAAAGATCGACATTTTAAAGCTGAATAAAATGGGAATTGACTACGAAAGCCCGGGCTTTGACGTGCTTATCGCGGCGTATATAAACAATCCGTCGCGGACAAAGTATGATATTGACATTTTGTGCTTTGATTACCTGGGCAAGAGCCTGAAAGGCTCCGATATGGCAGGCGTTGACGACGGCGGGCAGCTTTCCTTTGACGCTATAGGCGAGGAGGAGGACGAGACAAACGTTCTTGCCGCCATAATTGAACTCACGGAATATTTTGAGGATGACATAAAGAAAAATAACCAGGAGCAGCTGTACTATGAAATAGAGCTGCCGCTGATTAAGGTGCTTGCGGATATGCAAATAACGGGCATGTATGTGGATAAGCACGAGCTCTCGGAGTTTGGAAAGCGGCTGAAATCAAGAATCGATGTTTTGAAGGATGAGATTTATGAATACGCCGGTGAAGAATTTAACATAAATTCTCCGAAGCAGCTGGGGCATATTCTATTTGAGAACCTGTCGCTGCCCCACGGCAAAAAGACCAAGAGCGGCTATTCCACCAATATTGACGTACTTAACAAGCTGGTCGGCTCTCATCCCATAATTGAGGATATTATCGAATACAGAACGCTGACAAAGCTGAACTCTACCTATGTGGACAGTCTTATTGAGGTTATAGACAAAAATACGGGGCGGATACATTCCAGCTTTAACCAAACTGTAACCGCCACGGGAAGAATAAGCAGCACCGAGCCCAATATGCAGAATATTCCGGTACGCACAGAGCTTGGCAGGGAAATCAGGAAAATGTTCGCAGCGGAGGGTGAGGATAAAATCCTTGTGGACGCAGACTATTCCCAGATTGAGCTCAGGGTTCTGGCTCACATATCCGATGACGAAAATATGTGCGCCGCATTCAGAGAAAACCTTGATATTCACAGGCAGACCGCCGCTCAGGTATTCGGAGTTCCTCTTGATGAGGTTGACGCAACAATGCGCTTTAGGGCGAAGGCTGTTAACTTCGGCATTGTATACGGTATAGGCGCATTTTCCCTGGCTCAGGACATAAAGGTCAGCCGAAAGGAAGCCGAGAGATATATTAACGACTATCTAAAGCACTATAAGGGCGTTGACGAGTACATGAAAACTATTGTGGAAAAGGCGGCAGCGGACGGGTACGTCTCAACTATGTACAACAGACGCAGGTACTTGCCGGAGCTTGCGGCAAGCAATAAGATAACCAAGGCCTTCGGAGAGCGTGTTGCCCGAAACGCACCTATCCAGGGAACCGCCGCCGACATTATAAAAATCGCAATGGTAAACGTCTATGAGAGGCTAAAGGCCGAGGGGCTTAAGTCAAAGCTGATTTTACAGGTGCACGATGAGCTTATCGTTGAAGCATATGTTGAGGAAAAGGAGGCCGTTGAAAAAATCGTCCGTGAGGAAATGCAGAATGCTGCCGATTTACGGGTTCCCCTCCTTGTTGACTTAAATTCGGGGCGCAGCTGGTACGACACAAAATAACAATTTTATTAAATTACGGTAATAGTTTTGTTTATATAGTGTGGATTGCGAAAATATATGCTATAATCTAAGCAAAGATGTAATAAAGGTTTGATGTTATGGTAATTGGTTTAACAGGCGGAATAGGTGCGGGGAAAAGCACTGTCGCAGGTATTTTTGAAAAGCTTGGGGCGTATATTATTGACGCAGACGAGATTGCGAGGAACATAATGAACAAGGGCGAGGACGCATATAACGAGGTTGTCTCCTATTTCGGAAACGGGATTTTAAGTGCGGGCGGAAGCGTTGACAGAAAGGCTCTGGCATCAATTGTGTTTGGAAACGAGGCGCAGCTAAAGGCCTTAAACGAAATCACCCACAAGCACGTGTTTTCAAAGATGAGAGCCGAGCTTGATGGCTGTTCCTCTGACTTGATTGTTCTTGACGTGCCTCTGCTGTTTACCTGTGACTTCCCGATTTCCTACGATAAGTCCGTTGCGGTTATTGCAGAGGAGGAAGTTAGGATAAAACGGGTTATGGCAAGAAGCAGGCTGACTCGGAAGCAGGTGCTGGAGCGGATTGGGAGCCAGCTTAGCAATTCCGAGCTGCGCCGCAGAGCCGATTATGTAATCGAAAATAATTCGGACGGCTTTGAGGAGCTTGAAGAAAAGGTCAGGGTTTTATATGGGGAGATTATGAAGAATTTTGAGGTAGGTTTATGAGGAGTTCAAACCGCGGACAGCGCAGGCGCACCCGTAAGAAAAACAGAGGCTGCTTATGGGCAGTGTTGTTTATAATCTTGACGGTTATTTTGCTGGTGTTTTTGCTGAGGGGCTGCACGGCGAAGCTAAATGAGTTGTTCGGCAACGTCAGCAACAGTATTATGCTGCAGCAGTATCCTATTAAATACCAGAATTTGGTTGAAAAACATGCCAAGAAGTATGATTTGGACAAATATCTGGTTTATGCGGTTATTAAAACCGAGAGCGGATTTGACCAATATGCTGTTTCAAAGGCGGGAGCCTACGGTCTTATGCAGCTGCAAACAGAGACTGCTTCCGACTGCGCAAAAAAACTGAAAATGGACGTTACCCTTCCCGATGATTTGTATGAGCCTGACATAAATATTCATATAGGTACTTACTATCTGTCATGGCTGCTGGATAAGTATGACGGCGATATTAGTCTTGCCGTGGCAGCCTACAACGGCGGTATAGGAAATGTTGACAGCTGGCTTAAAGACGATAGGTACAGCGACGGCAAGGGTGGGCTTGCGTCTATACCCTTTGCTGAGACGAGGGGATATGTTGAGGGAGTTAATTCGTCCTATGAAAAATATAAAGAAATCTATGATTAGATAAGGAGATATGAGCATGGCAAAATCAGAGAAAAAGGATTTGTTCTACGAGAACAAAAACAAGTTTTCAACAGTAAGCAGTGATGAGAAAAAGAATATTAACTCATACAGCAAGAGCTACAAGGCTTTTCTCGATAAGGCTAAGACTGAAAGAGAATTTGCCGTTGAAGCCAAAAAGTTTCTTGAGGATAACGGCTTTAAGCCTCTTGGTGTTTATGAGAAGTTAAAGCCCGGGGACAGAGTGTATACCATCAACCGCGGCAAGGGCGTTGTGGCGGCTGTCATTGGCACAGAGGACATAACCGAGGGCACCTCTATTGTGGGAGCCCATATTGATTCTCCCCGCCTTGACCTAAAGCCAAATCCCCTATATGAGGACAGCCACTTTGCGTATTTTAAGACCCACTACTACGGCGGGATTAAAAAATATCAGTGGACAACCATTCCTCTTGCCCTTCACGGCGTAGCAACGCTCCAGGACGGAACCCAGATTGACATAAACGTGGGCGAGAGCGAGGACGACCCAACCTTTATGATTACAGACGTTCTTCCTCACTTTGCAAGAGAGCAGATGCAGAAAAAGCTGTCCGAGGCAATTCCAGGCGAGAGCCTCAATATTATTCTGGGCAACCTTGAAGCGGAGGACTGCGACAAGGAGGTTAAGGAAAAGGTTAAGTATAATATAATGTCTATGCTGAACGAGAAGTATGACATTTGCGAGGAGGACTTTATAAGCTCCGAAATTGAGGCTGTTCCCGCCTATAAGGCGCGGGATTTGGGCTTTGACAGGAGCATGGTTGCCGCTTACGGTCAGGATGACAGAGTTTGTGCCTACGGCGCGATGAGAGCCGTTGCAGAACTTAAGAAGCCTAAGTATACCGCAATATGTCTCCTGGTGGACAAAGAAGAAATCGGCAGCGTGGGCAACACGGGAATGCGATCAAGATATTTTGAAAATATCCTTGCGAAGATAGTTGAAAAGAGAGTTGATAACTATAACGATATTAAGCTGAGAGACACAATTTCCAACTCAATATGTCTGTCGGCAGACGTGTGTGCGGCCTTTGACCCCAACTTTGCCGAGGCAAGCGAGAGACGGAACGCTCCCGTTATAAACGGCGGGATAGGCGTTATAAAGTACAGCGGCTCAGGCGGAAAGAGCGGTTCCAGCGACGCCAATGCAGAGCTTATGGCAAGTATAAGAAGAATATTCAACGAGGGCGGTGTGTGCTGGCAGTCCGGTGAGCTGGGTAAAATTGACGGCGGCGGCGGCGGAACTATTGCGGGCTTTGTTGCCAACTTGGACATGGAAGTTGTTGACGTGGGCGTACCTCTGCTTTCCATGCACTCCCCCTATGAGACAGCCGGAAAGCTGGATATATACATGGCTTTTAAAGCCTATAGGGCGTTTTACCAAAGATAAAAAAATTCGGTCTGTCTCTCCATGGGGAGGCAGACTTCTCACCGTGAAGGCGGTAATAAAATTAATCTAAGAGGTGGATTATGAAAAACGTAAAAAACTTTTTAATTCTAACATTGGTTGTTGCGGTAATGCTTGGAACAACCGCATATGCCGAGACGGTTCCCATACCCTATGAGCAGAGCGGCAGCGCGGCGTTTTCAGTCGCTTGCCCCATAAGCAATTTAAAGGTAGGGGACACGGCGTACATAACAATTAAGGCGGAAAACTTAACAAACCCCTATGGCTATGAGTTTTCCCTGAACTTTGATGAAAGCTTTCTGACATACAGCAAGGCGGATTGCGGAATAGAGGGAGATTATATATCCGCTGAGGATACCTCCGAAAAGAACAATGTAAAGCTGGCGTTTTCAAAAACGTCAGACAGCGCCGCTATAGGAAATACATTGGCAACAGTGGAGTTTACCGTAAAGAAAAGCGGGTCGTCAACCGTAACATTGACTGATGCCGTAATAGTAAATGACGGAATGGATTACAACATATACAGTGATATGAGTGCGTCCGCAACCGTGACCGCCGCCGCAAAGACCACTTCAAGCGGAGGCGGAGGAGGCGGAGGCGGCGGCAGCTATGGCGGAGGCTTCACCGTTCAGGGAGGAAATACCGTTACAAGCCTGTCGCCCACCATTCAGCCCATTGACCCAAGCATTCCTACCGATACGCCTGTGATTTTTACCGACTTAAATGATGCGGAATGGTCGGAGTCTGCAATTTTAGGATTGTATGAACTTGATATTATCGGCGGCTATGAGGATAAGAGCTTCAGACCGAACAACAGCATTACCAGAGCCGAATTTTGTAAAATCTTGGTCCTGTCTCTCGGGGTTGAACTTGAGCAGGACTATTCCCAAGCAGAGTTTACCGATGTAGTCGAGGACGAATGGTATGCGCCCTATGTTTTAACAGCGGCAAAGGGCGGCATAGTCAGCGGCTATGAGAACGGAACATTTATGCCCGATTCAGATATAACCCGTGAAGAAGCCGCTGCAATGGTTTGCAGAAGCGCGGAGTATCTCGGTGTGGATTTAAACTCCGTCCGCCTTAACATAAACTTTGAGGACGAGCAGGATATAGCGGAATATGCGGTAGGCTATGTGGATAATCTGTACATGGCAGGAATAATAAACGGCGACGAAAACGGCTGCTTCAGACCATTTGACAGCATTAGCCGTGCTGAAACGGCGAAAATGCTTTGGGATTATTATAATATTTTAAATCCCCCGCCCACAGAGGAACCGGAAGCAACGGAAAGCTCCGAAACGGTAGTCGGTGAGCGAATGGCATTAGATGATGAGGATACGGCGGAGGAAGATTTAGAGCCCACGGAGGAGCCGCTGCCTGAGGAAAGCGGAACCCCCCAGCCGACAGAACCGATTGAGACAGCAGAACCGACAGAGGAACCGGAACCTACAGAAACTCCTTTAGAGCCCACGGAGGAGCCTGATTTCACATTCGAGCCTGATATCGTATATGACTGCGACAGTCTTGAGGAGCTGTATTCCTACACAAATGTGTATGCCTACCTAATTCCCGACGACGGCAGCAGGGAAGCCTTTTATGACGATTTTACCACCTTCCAGAGACCGACAGCCGGAGAGGCGGAAATTGTTTATGAAGCGCCCTATGCAAACGGCGCAGAAATAGTTTCATACTTTTACGGCGGCGAGGCGTTGGTTGATTTCAGCTTCCAAACTTCACTTGACGGAGAGGAATGGACTGAAGCGGAATTTACATGTGAATACACCGAAGCTGAGGGAAAGTGGACAAGAGCAGTTTACACCTTATCGGATATTGAGGAGACAAAGCTCGTAAAAATAATTTATCCCGAAACCGTAAACTGGTGGACGCCTCTCGTGTCGCAGGTGTCATTTACGATAGGCAGCTCTGTTCCGAAGGGAATTAACATAAAGGGAGACAGGGAGCTCATAATTCCGCGGTATGACTACACCGATTATGTGTACAGCGGGGAAATTGTTGATAATATAGGCGAAATTATTAAAAGTGAGATTTTATACTCCATAGCCGAAAGTGATTTTGAGGGTGTTTCCGTTGACCAAAGCGGAACCGTCCGCATCGACAGCAGCTTCCCAAGCGGCGGTAAATTTGTTCTAAAAGCTGAATGCCCCGAATTTGGGTTTTCAAGCGAAATTGAGGTAACTTTAAAGCCCGCCTTGATTGGGGATATGAACGGCGACGGATCTATAGACAGCGCAGACCTTGAAGCAGTTTTGCAATGCTATAATAAAAGCTCCGGTGATGCGGAATGGAAGCAATACAGAGACGCCGATATTAACGGTGATGAAATAGTGAATATTATCGATATTGCCTATGTGGCAAAGATAAGCTCATTTAAGTAACAGGAGAATGGAAATATGAAAAGAATTTTTAAGATTTTAGCTATATTCGGCGCGGCTGTCCTGTGTATAATATGCGCTGAGACCATGGCATTTGCGGAAGATGTATATGATGACTGCGCGGATTTCAGCCGCGTGATTGACATGAGCGAGGGCTTAGTCTTAGATGTTGTTACCGAAGAAAATATGTACGCCTTTAATGACGGCACTCATATAATCAGGGTAACCTCGGACGCAGAATACCTTGAGTATGAGGTGGACAGCGGCGGATATTTTGTGTTTAACACAGCCTTTTCTCCAAACGAGACTATATCTCACTTCTCTTTTGAGTATTCAACTGACGGCGAGACCTGGTACGCCGTAAACCCAATTACCACAGTGGACACCGTTGAGGGCGGAAAGTGGATAACAGTGCACTACAGCCTGAAAAAGCTGGACAGCTCCGCAAAGTACGTGAAAATTATTTTCGGAAATGTGGGCGGAACTCCCTGGTCGCCCTGTATAGAAAGCGTGGAGCTGCGCCCGCATAACACAAACGAGATTGGCTTTACCGACTGCGTTTCAACCAAGTACTACAGCGCAACAACAAAGCTTAAAAACTTAGGTCTTATAAACGGGTACAGCCAAACACAGTTTAATCCGGACGGGGATATTACCAGAGCCGAGTTTTCAAAAATGATTGCAAGGCTGCTGAACCTTGACGAAACCTTTAACCCCAAAGCCTTAAAGCAGGTTTTCCCCGATGTAGACAGCGATTATTGGGGAGCGGGGGCAATTTACGCCCTGTACGGCATGGGAATTGTAAACGGCGATGAAAACGGGCACTTTAATCCTGAGGACAATGTAACCTTGCAAGAAGCGGTAAAGATTATGGTGTCCTCATTGGGATATACCGTTGTTGCCAACGAAAAGGGCGGCTATCCCTTCGGCTTTATGACCGAGGCGTCACGGCTCAAGCTCCTTGACGGCGTCGATGAGCTTGGCTATGAGGACAAGCTTTGCCGAGGCGACGCGGCAATCTTAATGGATAACAGTCTTGACGTGGAGGTTATCAGTCAGACTACTTTTGGAAGCGGTCAAAACAGATATGAGTTTGACGGTGACACTATTTTAAATAAGTATCATGGTATATACGAAAAGGTCGGCGAGATAACCGATGTGGGATATGCAAGTGTTTTTGCGGAAGGACAGGCAACCGAGGACAGATTTGTTATAGATGATGTAGTGTGCAAAATAGGTGACTGCGATGTTCTGCCTTATCTCGGCACAAACGTTACCGCCTACGTGCAGGAGGACAATAACAAGGATTACACCGCCCTGTACATAGAACAAAGCGAGAACACAAAAATCACTCTTATAGATTATAACAGCTTTGACCGTCTTGAGGGCAACAGTATTTACTACGAGAGTGACAACGGCAGAGAACAGAGAGTTACACTAAACGACAACACCAAAATAATATATAATTACAAGTATAAAACAAGGGTAGGCTTGGTCTCAGACATAGACTTTAGCTGCGGCTTTATTAAGATTATCGCAAATAACAGCAGCACGGCGGACTATGTTATGGTATACGACTACGACACATATATTGTAAGCGGTGGCGCAAGGATAGGCGGAACCTTTTCCGACAGGAACAAGGGCGGCGTAAATCTGAACCTTGACAGCGCAGATATGATCATGTTGCAAAACGATGGGGATGCTCTTGAATATTCTCCCGATTATATGCTTAATCAAAACGATGTGGTGTGCGCGGCAATAAGCGAGGACGGCAAGATTATCGATATACGCATATCGGTTGACACGGCGTACGGAGCCGTAACAAGCGTCAATGCAGCGGAGGGCGAGTGCGTAATCAACGGCAAGGCCTACAAGACCTCGGAATACTTTAAAAATTCGGGAGCCGTAATAGAGCCTACTTCGGGCAATGTTACAGCATACCTCGATATAAACAATAATATAGTGTACTGCTCAAACACCGGGCGTTCGGAGAGTTACGGATATTTAAGAAGAGTTTCAAGCCAAAGCGATGTTTTTAACTCCTCGGTTGACCTTCAAATTATTACCGAAACGGGAAAAGCGGAGGAGCTTACGGCAACCTCAAAAACCGCTCTGAACGGCAGTACTTCGGCGCTCAGCAGCATATCAAACCTGAGCCCTCAGCTTGTAAAGTTCACCTTAAGAGGGGACGGCACGCTTGCTGCTATCGATACGGCAACAGACTGCTACGGGGCTGTAAACACCGATATTTTTACAATGAATTTTGCGTCAGACTCCGCAAAATATTATGATACAATAAATATCTTTGCATCAAAATATCAGTTAAGCTCCGACACAAAGGTTTTCCTGATTCCCGAGGACGACAGCGACATAAAGAAATATGAGGTGACCGACCTGACCGCATTAATAAGCGACACCGCATATAACGTGCAGCTTTACGACCTAAACGACAGCTACAAGGTAGGGGCGGCAGTAATAAAAAAGGCGGCGGGCAGCGACGAGGTCAGAAGCAACAGTCCGATTTGCGTTGTTATAAACTCCGGAACCTATATAAATGATGAGGGCGAGCGTTGCCTGAGTCTTAGAGTTTACGAAGGCGGAACAGAACGGGAGCTCTTGTTTGACACAGACGGGGCAATCGACAGGACAAACGGCTGGCTTTCAGGCTATACAAACAGAAATACGCAAAACGGAGCAAATCCATTCAGCCCGGGCGAGGTAATACAGTATGCGGAAAAGGACGGAAAGTGTGTTGCTTTCAGAACATTGCTCAGCCGAGATATAATAGAAGAGGACGGATACTTTGAACGCAACCTCAGCGACTACGGTACTTTAAGCGAGGAAAACTATTACAGCGAGCTTTACACATCATACGGAGTTGTTGAAAGCAAGCTCAGCGATAAAATTCTCATCTGCGGCGACATGGTTCAGGGATATATCAGAACGGTTCCTTTAAACGGCGCGATTTACGTCTACGACAGACGTTCAAAAAAGCTGATTATAGGGGACAGCACAGATATAGAACAGGGAACCTCGGTCTTTGTCCAAATGAACTTCGGAACAACGAATTTAATAATTGCAATAAGAAATTAACTCAAGGAAAGGTTTAGGACTGCCGTATTTTAGTTACGGCAGTCCCAATTGTTAGGGTTTTATGTTGGTTCTTTTCGCATCTAAAGATACGAAGCAACATCGACCATTAGCATTAGATATGGTTTTAAAGTGGATTTTTTGCGAATGAATTTAAATAAAGAGGGGCTTTATTTTTTTGTAAAACGTCACTGCTTGGGGTCGATGCTGCTGCGTATCTTTCACATTAAACAAGACCATTCAGAATCAAGCCGCACTGCCGATTGGGTGCAAGTCGAACCGACAAAGCGGCAAAAATTGTTTAATGCAAAATCAGTATAACATTTAAAGTCAACTTTAAGTCAATACTTGAACTTTAAATTCTATTTTCTGCACAAAATGTTGTTTTTTGTTTTATGCAATACAACTAAAATTTTTTTGAAAATCAGTAAAATTGGATAAAAAACCCCTTTAAAAAACACTTGCATTTTTTAAAAAATTTGTTATAATAGTACTTAAAGATTATTCTGATAAATCTGCAACTTTTTTGAAAATTTGTCGTCCAATACATTAAGAGGGCTTAATATTTTGAGACAAGGAGATGTTTATTTTGAAAAAACTAATTGCTATGATTGTAGCTGTCATAACGCTGGCGTCTGCATTTTCTTTGCCGACTTATGCGTATGACTCTATACAAAGTCCGGGAACCTATGTGGGACAGGCACAGTATACCGATATTGTGACCTATATAAACCACTATGCTATTCCCTCTTGGATTGTTAACGGATACCCTATGGTGGCTGTTGAGGATTTGGATAAATACGGGTTTGATGTTTTGTGGGATTCTTCAAGGAGGACCTTGAGGATTTTCAGAAATGAGGATAAGGTATATCCAAACCCCATTCCCGTATATCTTCCGGCAACTAACCTGCTTGGCACTAAGCAGTGTGATGTGTATGCGTCGGACGTTAAGGTGTACATAAACGATTATGAATATCAAATTCAAGGCTTTTCGGGTATTACGGGGTACACGTTCATTTATGTGGGCGACTTAACGGCTCTGGGTGCAACAATGTATTTTGTCAGCGATAACAAGGCGGTCAATATCTGGATTAACGGTATGCATATCGCCGAGTACCAGAGACCTACAACCACAAAGGCTCCCACGTATAATGTTTCTGCGGCAACGACCACAGCAACCTCCGGTTCAAGCTCGTCAAGCGGTGTTACTTATTATGATTATATAGATGAAAACATGCCTGACTGGGCACGGGAAACCATACAAAAGCTGGTTAATAAGGGCTATATTGTAGGCGATGAATACGGCAGGTTAAGACTTACGGAAGAGGATTTGAAGTATTTCGTTGTAAATGACAGAGCCGGTATATACGGAAATTAATAACTCACAAATAAAAGCGGGTGTGTTTTACAGCACACCCGCTTTTGTTATGATTGAACCTTTTTCTCTCCTGTTGTCAGGTCTACCCGATACAGGGTTTCACCAGCTTCGCTGTGTTCTCTGAAATAGAGAATATCGTCAAATTTCAGGAAGCCGTATGCGTAGGAACTGCCTTCTTCCAAATCGGCAACCTTTACCTCATCGTCTCCGTTAATTTCAGAGGAATAAATCGCATTGCTTGCCTGATAGTAAATCCTGCCGTCTGTAACATCAAAGAATTCCGACATGCACATAAATACATATTCGTCAATATTGCCGTTTCCCGATTTTGGAGAGCGGTATAGCTTATAGCAATGGGAAATATCGTCATAAGCGGAGAAGAAAATATAATCGTCCCCGATAACTATGCTGTCGGTAACTACAGGGTAGTTAAGCACCTGAGTGTTGTTTTCTCCGTTGAAATCCATTCTGTAGAGAACAGTTCCGCTTGATTCTGTTGAATTTGTGCTGTAGTAAATATATTCATTATCATAACCATATATAAAATATTCGCCCTCAATGGCTTTTTCGGTTATGCCCTTGCCTATGTCATATCTGTAGATACCGTTGTTCATGCCATCGTCAACATCGGTGTAGTATGCGGAATATATATAGTCTCCCACAGATATGGGCGCCCCCAGAGGGGACATAAACTCGGTTACGGAAATATCGTTGTTTCCGTCAACGCCGCACCGTCTGAGCTCGGGAGCAAATTCTTCGTCTCCCTCGGTTATATAATACACGTCCTCTCCGATTACGGCGAAGCATTGGGAGCGGACAGGGATAATCTCGGCGTCCTCAACTTCCGGATTTGAACGGGTGGAATATAAAACCCCGTCCGCCTCAAAAATCGGCGCAAAGGGAATAATGCCAGGAGTTTCCTCCGAAGCCTCTTCGCCATCCTCAACGGGAACAACAGGGTCTTGCCGACCGACTTGCGTATTGTTATATTCGTAGAATAAAAGCCCTGAAATTCCCAATACAAATACAACAGCAAGGGAAATAATTATTTTATATGATTGCTTCACATTAACATCTCCTTTAATCCTTTGCCTTCTTTTTAAATATGAACAGCTTGCTGAAAACATAATTCAGCACCACAATCACAAATTGAGCGATTATATTCATTATAAGGGTCGGCAAACCGAAAACATTTACCGTTACAAACATAAACGCCACTTCAAAAACCATTGTTGCCATTCTTGCTCCGAAAAAGCTGAGCATTTCAAGAAATACGGCTTTAAATCCGTGAACCTTGCTCTTGAATACGTAAACCCTGTTTGTTATGTATGCGAATAAAATCGCGATAATATTTTTAAACACAACGCAGGAGGAGTTAATCAGACCGTTGTTGCTCAGGGTAAGCCCGGGATTGCCTGTAACCTCTGCGATGTGGTTAAAGGTCACATCGAGCAGCCAGTACAGACCGACCGAAATAATCGTCGTCAAAACTCCGAAAAACAAATATAGTATTATTTCCTCATATTTTTTGTACAGCGTAATAATCTTATCTTTCATTGACAGTTCCCCTTTTAGTTTAGTGACTTAATCATAATATAGCGGTATAAATTTGTCAACGGATTTGAATTATTTTTAATCAAATATTAATCTTCACCTCTTGACGGCGTTGGTATTTTGTGTTAGAATACCATAAATTGCAGTATATGATTGTTTAAAACTGAATACGAATATAGGTGCGCAATTGATTTTGCGAGAATAGGGAATACGGGTGAAAGTCCCGAACAGTCCTGCTGCCGTGATGGGGAGCTTGTGATATGTGCCACTGAGTTAATCGGGAAGGCTTCATGAGCGGTGAACCTAAGTCGAAAGACCTGCCTATATTTTAGATTTACGAAATTCACAGGGTATTGGATTTGGCAAATGCACATGGCCTCGGCTTTATGTGTTTTTTGTGTCTGCGCTCTGCGCAGGCATTTTATTTTTATGGAGGGTTTAATATGGTTAGAAGAAGCAGAATTTTGGCATTGGTTTTGGCGGTAGTGATGAGCGTCTCCATGCTTTCGGGGGTTGTGTTTGCCGACAGCGGCACAGCCACGGCAAAGGTGCTCATTTCATTGTCTGAGGGCGAGTTTTATTTTCCGCCCGAGTATGTGACAGTGTCCTCAGACCTTGCATATGAGTACGGCTATGAGGCGGAAGATGACGGCAGCGTCAGCGTTTTAGACGGCGTGATTGCCGTTCATGAGCTGCTGCTGGGGGATTCGTTTACAGTGGATACCGCAAGGGATTTTCTTGACATATCCGAATACGGCTTTGTGACCCTAATGCTGGGGCAGGACGCGAGCGCCTCGTCCTTTTTCGTAAACGGGGTTCAGCCAAATGACGGGGTTATAAACCCTGCTTACGGCTCATACACGGGCTACACCATGGATAAGGCGCATTTGAGCGACAACGATGTTGTTGAGGTTATGTTTTATCAGGATAAGTCCTACTGGAGCGACTACTACTCTTTCTTTGACGCAAGAGAGGCAAACCTAGCTCCGAATGAGGAGTTGACCTTAAACCTCAGCGGGTATATGACGTTCTTCGGCACATATCCTGCGGAGACCATTGCGGAAAACACCGAGGGAATTTCCGATGCGCCCATACTTATTAGCAAGGATAAAAACGCCTTGGAGGCAACCGATTACATAACAGATGAAAACGGAAACGTTACTCTTTCATTTGCCGATGAGGGAACCTATTACATCTCCGCTGTAAGCGGCTACGACGGATTTACGTATTTTCTGCCGCCTTGGTGCGTGGTTAATGTGGCGGCTGAAAGTCCCACTCCCGATCCTACAGCCGAACCCACAACCGATGTAACGGCAACTCCTGCCGCAACAGACGGAACAGAGGTTTCGGAAATATCTGTCGAAAGCCTGATTGCCAATATATCAAAGTCATACTACGACACTACAGACGTATGGACGCTGTTTGACATGGTTTGCGGCGGCTATAAAACCGATCTGACAAAGGCTGAGGAGTCACTGAGGTCCATTATTGATGAAGCGTACGCTTCTCAGTCAATAGGGCAAATCGGCAGAGATGGCTTAGCGATTAAGGCTTTGGGCGGCGACCTGAATAATCCGACCACGTCAGAGGGCACGGATTTTGATTTAATAGAAAAGGCGAGCAGCCTTGGCACAGACCAAATTACATATGTAACAGATGCAATCTTTATGCTCTTGATGTATGACTGCGGCGACTACACGGTAAACGGAAATCTGAGCCGTGAAGCTCTGCTTGAATATATACTTTCAAGCAGAAACGGAGACGGAATTTGGGGCTACAGCTGGGGTGGCGTTGACTATCCCGACTATGACTCAACGGCGATGGCGTTAAACGCCCTTGCGCCGTACTACGGAAAGAGTACAGAGGTAACAGAAGCGGTTGACGGAATAATAAGCGTACTTTCAGAGGCGCAAAGTGAAAGCGGTACATTCTACAGCGCGAATACGGACGCGGTTGTAATAATGGGTCTCACCGCTTTAGGCATTGATCCGGAGACAGACGGTAGATTTGTGAAATCCGAGGGCAACGCAGTGTCGGGACTGCTGAGCTATGCTCTTGCCGATAGCAGCGGCTTTGGTTATACCAATAACACTGAATTTAACGCTATGGCTACAGAGCAGGCGTTCAGAGCTCTGATTTCCTACATGGGCTTCCGCACCAACAGCGAAGCGTATAACGTGTACAGCATTAACTCCATCGAGCCGATTTATGGAGTAAATACCCCCGAGCCTACGTCTGCTGCTCCCGGCGGCAGCGGAGGAAGTGTTTCTACCATTACGGTAACCGTAACGGTTATAGGAGACACCGTGCACGGAACCACTCCCCACAAGGGTTCATATCCAACATGGATTAATTCTGTTCGGAAAACAGTAAATTACGGAGCAACGGCGGCAGATGTTTTAAAGGCTGTTTTAACCGAAAATGGCTATACCGCCGTGGGCATTGACAGCGGATATATTTCTTCCGTCACCACCCCTGACGGCGTAACGCTGTCGGAATACTCCAACGGCAGCAACAGCGGTTGGCTCTACAGCGTGAACGATGTTGCTCCTACGGTAGGAATTAATTCCTATAAGCTCAAAAACGGGGATGAGGTTGCGCTGTACTTCACCGATGACTACACAGAAGATGAAAAAGCGGTTTCAAGCGTGGGCGGCGGCAGCAACGGTAACGGACTTTTACTTGGCGGCACAACGGCGGCATCCTCTCCGACGCCCGCTCCCACTCCTAATTCCTTGCTTTATTTAGATGTTGAGCTAACCCATTGGGCATATGATTATATTAAATTCATGACTGAAAGCGGACTGATTAAGGGAGATGGAAACGGCAATTTCAGACCTGAGGACAATGTTACCCGAGCTGAATTTGTAACAATACTTCACAGAGTGTTTGATTATAAGAACGTAACCACGACCCAAAGTAACTCTGCTGACTTTTCCGATGTGTCGGATAAGGACTGGTTCGCATCGGATGTAGCTTGGGCAAGCGGCTGCGGCATTGTTTTGGGCAATGAGCTGGGAGAATTTTTGCCCAACGCAAATATAACCCGTGAGGATATCTGCGTTATAGCCGACAGGGCGGCAGAGCTCCTTGGCGATGCAGAAAAACCGGAAGTTCAAAGCGAGGAATTTTCTGATTTCGACAGTATTTCTGATTACGCAGCAAGCAGTGTGGAAAAGCTCAGAAAGAGCGGTGTTGTAAACGGCAAAGACAACAATTGCTTTGAGCCACAAGGCAGCGCAACTCGGGCAGAAGCGTCTAAAATTATTTATCTGTATCTGCTGAGTTAGCTTGCATATTATCTATCCGTCCCATAATTTCGGGGCGGATAGGTTTTTTGCTTTAAGCTTTATTATTGACAATGATACTTAAAAATGATAATATGATATATATTTAGATTTAGGAGTAGTTATATGAGGATTAGGCAGATAATTTCAACTTTGGTTTTGCTTTCGGTTCTGTGCTGCGGCACTGTTTTTGCAGAGGTGGGAACCGAGGAAACAGCAAATTTTGTTTTGCAGTCTGTAAGCGACCCCACTGTTTCTTCAATCGGCGGCGAGTGGGCGGTAATGGGTATAAGCCGCTCGGGGATTGAAGTACCAAGCTCGTACTATTCCGAATACTTAAACAGGGTCTATGCCGCCATGGACAGTGCAGGAGGAGACCTTGGCAGAAAATATACCGAATACTCACGTATAGCCATAACACTCCTTGAACTGGGCGTCAGTCCGTACAGTGTGGGAAGCGGAGAGTACAACCTCATTGACTATATCAATGACTATGATAAGGTGATAGTTCAGGGAATTAACGGTCCTATCTTCGCCTTGCAGGCAAAGTATTACGCAAAGGATTCAAATTCGGAAACCTCAAATAAATATCTAAATTATATTTTGGAGAGGCAAAACAGTAATGGCTCTTTCGGTGTTTCAGATAACGTCCCCGATACGGATATAACTGCGATGGCTATAGGAGCTCTCTGCCTTTACGGCGGTGATTACAGGGTTGACAGGGCAATCAACCGCGCATTTTTATACCTGTCCTCAGTTCAGCTGTCGGACGGCAGTTTTTCTGCATCTGTCGGCTCAGAAGCGAGCTGCGAAAGCACGGCGCAGGTTGTTGTTGCAATGAAAAGATACGGCTTATCGCCAAATGATAAATATTTTACCAAGAACGGAAAAACTCCAACAGACGCATTGAATAATTTCAGACGTGAGGGCGGAGGATATGTTCACCTAAATTCGGAAAACACTGTCAATCAAATGGCGACGGAACAGGCGTTATACGCCTTGACAGAGCCGCAGCAGCCGATTAAAACTCTAATGTACGACCTGCTGTGGTTTGAGGCAAACTCCAAATATTTAGAAAGCGTATCGTGATAATTATGAAAAGAAATAGATTAAAGCGTGTTTGGGTCATCTTGATGTTGCTGCTGTGCTGCCTTATGGTTGCAGGCTGCACAACAAAGAACATGACGGCAAACTCATCATCTGTCAAGACAGAGCAGTCCATAACCTCTGACACACAGGAGAAAAAGTTTTCCTCTGCGGGTAAACAAGATGTTTCCGAGGAAAGCGCCCATAAATTTAACGGCAGTCAGAGTAACAATTCTGCAAGTCAGAGCGGCGTTGAGACAGCAGATGAGGAGGGCGAAAGTCAAACTGCTGCGGGAAGCGGCTCTGCTGAGGTTGTTTCGCCCGATAACACCGTAGAAAGCAGTGAATATTCCGCCGAAATTTCCGAGGAGGTTAAATCGGATTTTGCCGAAAGCACAGAGAGTTCGTCAGCTTTAACTCCAAACTATATACAGCCGTCTGATGCTGACAGTCAAAGCACGGTCAGCCTGCTGATTGACTGTAATAAGGCGCTGGAATACAGCAAGCTCTCAAGCTCAATCAGGGCGGTGCTTCCGCCTGACGGTATAATCTTTCGCGGAACCGTTGAGTTTAAAGAGGGCGAAAACATTTATGACTTGCTCAGCAGGATTTTAAGAGAAAAAGGAATACCGATGGAAGCCTCATATACTCCGGGGCTTGGCTCAACATATATTGAGGGTATTAACTCGCTGTATGAGCTTGACTGCGGTGAGAAATCGGGCTGGGTATACTTTGTAAACGGAGTTATGCCAAACTACGGCTGCGACAAGTATAATTTGCAAAAGGGCGATGATATTGGGTGGTACTACACCTGTGATATGGGGCATGATATTAGCTTTTGATAAGGCAAACCGAAAGGATAAACAATATGAGAGACGAATTTTCACGTTTTCACCCAACAATTAATTTTTTATATTTTCTGGCGGTGATAACGTTTTCAACAATTTATATGAACCCCGTGCTCATAGCCATTTCCCTTGCGGCGGGGCTGCTTTACTCGGTTTATCTGGGAGGCAGGAGCAGTTTAAAATTTGCTATGATGACAATTCTGCCTATAGGCTTGTTTGCCGCTGTAATAAATATTGCCTTCAACCATAACGGAATGACTATTCTGGCGTATTTCCCCACAGGAAATCCGCTGACTCTGGAATCTATTGTGTACGGTCTGTGCGCCGCCGCCTTGCTGGCGAATGTGATACTGTGGTTTTTCTGCTTTAACAGGGTTATAACTTCCGATAAATTTATATACTTGTTCGGCAAAATCATTCCCTCTCTGTCTTTGGTGCTCTCAATGATTTTAAGGTTTATCCCCGGGTTTAAGGAGCAGCACAAAATGGTGGTTTCTTCCCAAGAGTCCCTAAAGAGAGCTGACAACAAGGGCCTGATTAATAGGATTAAGCACAGCGCAAATATTTTTTCAATTATGCTGACTTGGTCCCTTGAAAGCTCAATAATAACGGCAGACTCTATGAACTCAAGAGGTTATGGCCTAAAGGGAAGAACCTCCTTTTCGTATTATAGGTTTTATTTCAGAGACGGAGTTATGCTCAGCGTTATCGCAGCGTTGATTATACTCCAGATTATACTGACGGTTTTAGGCTGCTCTGCGGTGACCTTTTATCCTTATTATGAATTTTTCTTAAAACCGATTAGTATTGCGGGATATGTCAACTACGGAATTTTGTGCGCAGCGCCGCTGATTATAAACCTGACGGAGGATATAAAATGGAATTATTTTCAATCAAGGATTTAAATTTTTCATATAGCAGTAATCGAAACAACTTTGCTCTGCGGGATATTAATTTTAGTATCAACAGCGGAGAGTTTATAACACTGTGCGGTAAGTCGGGCTGCGGCAAGACAAGCCTGCTTAAGCAGCTTAAAACTACCCTCACTCCAAGCGGACTCCGCTCCGGTACAGTGGAGTACTGCGGGAATGATTTAAGCCGCGTCAGTGACAGAGTTCAGGCGTCGGAAATTGGCTTTGTTATGCAAAAGCCGGAAAGCCAGCTGGTTACCGACAAGGTGTGGCACGAAATGGCGTTTGGACTTGAAAGCCTGGGCTATGATACCGATGAAATCCGCCTCAGAGTGTCTGAAATGGCTAGCTTTTTCGGCTTGCAGTCCTGGTTTTATAAGGACGTCACAACCCTCTCGGGAGGGCAGAGACAGCTCCTCAGTCTTGCTTCGGTTATGGTTCTTGAACCCAAAATTCTGATTTTGGATGAGCCTACAGCCCAGCTTGACCCCATCTCCGCCGGGGACTTTATGCAAATGCTCCTTAAAATCAACTGTGAATTCGGAACTGCTATACTCATCTCAGCCCATAATCTGGAGGAGGTTGTTCCCATTTCAGACAGAATGATTGTTATGGAGAACGGAAAAATAATTGCGGACAACGAGCCCCGTTCTGTTATAATGCAAATCAGAAACAGCCAAAACGAAATGTTCACTGCCATGCCCGCCCCCGCTCAGATATTCGCAAGCGTTGACAGCGGAAAATATTGTCCCCTAACGGTTCGTGAAGGCAGGGAATGGATAAGCGACTTTGCGGACTCCCGCAGACTAAGACCTGTCCCTGTTAAGAGAATAGGGTACAAAGCGGATGAAGAGGTTTTGCGGGCAAAAAATATATGGTTTAGGTACGAAAAGCGCGAAAATGATATTCTGAAAAATATTTCCCTAACGCTGCACAGCGGCGAGCTCCAGGCTCTTGTCGGCAGCACCGGCGTCGGCAAAACGACCTTTTTGTCCATTCTTGCAGGAGCAAGAGCACCATATCGGGGAAAGGTCGATGCGATGGGAAATAAAATATGCCTTCTGCCCCAGGATCCCACAACAATCTTTGAAAAGGATACTGTTATGGCGGATCTTGTTCAGGGCATATCCCACAAGGACGAAAGCTATCTTCAAAGTGTGATAAATCTGTGTGACCTGTCAAAGCTGCTGTATATGCACCCTTACGACCTGTCGGGAGGGGAGCAGCAGCGTGCGGCTCTGGCAAAGGTGCTTCTCAGACGACCGAGAATTTTGCTTCTTGATGAACCGACCAAAGGTCTTGACGCTCACTTTAAGAAAAAGCTGGCGGGAATACTGCTTAATCTGAAAATCAGGGGCATATCTATAATAATGGTGTCCCACGATATTGAATTTTGCGCCAAATATGCGGATAACTGCGCGCTTATGTTTGACGGCGAGATAATATCCAAGGACGAGCCCAGAGCATTTTTTTCGGGAAATAATTTCTATACCACGGCTTCCAACAGGATTGCGCGGCATATTATACCCAACGCCGTAACCGTAGACGATGTAATTTACGCAATCGGCGGAACTTCCGTAATCACCAAAGAAAGTAGTTCTAAACCGCCTTCCGATGATAGCGGCAGTATGCCTAAAATGAAACCTGTTAAAACAAACATGATGTCAGACAGAGCGTCGGGCAGCTCTGTGTTTTTCTCCCTTTTATCAATACTGCTCATGCCCGTAGTAATTATGCTGGGCAGCAGGTTTATAACAAACAGACCTTATTACTATATAAGCGCGGTTTTGATTATGTTGGCGATTATTCCCTTTGTGCTCATGTTTGAGGGAAGAAAGCCTCGGGCAAGGGAGCTTGTGACGATTTCGGTTTTGTGCACCATAGGTGTTGTCGGCAGAATTGCGTTTTACATGGTACCGCAGTTTAAGCCCACTGTGGCGATAATAATAATTTCCGCCATGGCTCTGGGTTCTCAGAGGGGATTTTTAATAGGCGTGATAGTCGCCTTTGTTTCAAATATATTTATAGGTCAGGGACCGTGGACACCGTGGCAAATGCTTGCCTGCGGTGCGATTGGGTTTCTGTCGGGATTTATGTATAAGAGAGAGGCCTTGCCCAAAACCGTTGTTCCGGTGTGCATATTCGGCTTTCTCGCAACTGTCATTATATACGGTGGCATTATGAACCCCGCCGCCTTGATTATGTCAGGCAGTGAGATAAATATTCCGTCTCTTGCGGCGTACTATATTTCAGGTCTGCCCTTTGACTTAATTCACGGCGTCTCGACTGTTGTGTTCCTGTGCCTGCTGGCAAAGCCTATGCTTTCAAAGCTGGACAGAATTAAGAGAAAGTACGGATTACTCCTTAAAGAGGAGGGCTCGTATATATAAAATGTGCCCCGGTGTCATAAAGGCGGGGCACATTTTGCGATTTAGAGGAGAGTATGTCTACCATTGTTCAATAAGGAACTCTGTCCCGCATTTCAACATTTTGCTTGAAAAAACTACATCTATCTTGTTGGTGCTGGCGAATTGGCGCATTTGGAGATAGTGGGAACCATTGTAAGGCAGCTAGCAAAGAATGCAACTACCGATGAGATTGAAAACAGTCCCTTTGGGGCATATTTTATGAACCACGGCAGAGGCGTATACCCGGCAAATGCTACAGGAGAAGCGTTCAGCGCAATGGCTCTTGCCGTAACAGCCGATCCCATTGCCGATTTAACGGAGGATCTTGCTGCGGAACAAAAAGCGAGAGCGGTATACGACAATATTTTAAGGGTTTCAGACGATCCGGATGTTAATGATGTTATAAAATTCTTAAGACAGAGGGAAATAGTACACTTCCAGAGATTCGGCGAAGCAAAACGGAAACTTACAAGTAGGAAAAAAGCCCATAGTTTACGCTGTTTTGCAGCACCAATAAAATACAAGAGTTATGATATTGAGCTATAAAAGGTATTGCTTTAACTGCAATGCCTTTTTTCTTATGACAAATTTTATGCGAAAGGATTTTCATAAATGAACAGGAAAAAATCAAAACAGCTATGCCCGACCTGCAAGACTGGACAGGACACATATTTACTGGACAGCCGCAACCCGTTTTGTCCGCATTTGCATTGCCATAACGGCAAAACCTGTTCGGCGTATGTGCCGCTTGAAAACGCAGACGGAGGGAATGACAATGATAGCCGCAGTCATTAGCTTTATTGCCGGGAGCGTTTTCGGCATAACAATTATGTGCGTCTGCATAGCCGCAGGACGCGCGGACAGAGAAAATAATGCAAAGTAAAAGCGTTGAGATGTAAAAGTCTTGACGCTTTTTTCATTTCATCGAAAGGAGGATTTTTGTATGGCAGTTTTCAGAATAGACAAAACCCGCGACTATACCGTGATGAGCAACCACCATTTACGCAATACCGCGCTGTCGCTAAAGGCAAAGGGGCTTTTGTCCCTTATGCTGTCCCTGCCGGATAACTGGGACTACACTACAAAGGGGTTAGCCGCTATTTGCAAAGACGGAATAGACAGCATATGCAGCACAATCAAAGAGCTTGAAAAGCATGGGTATATTATCCGCGAGCGCGTCCGAGACGGTAAGGGACAGCTTACAACGATTGAATATACCATTTTGGAGCAGCCTGAAACGGTTTCGCCTGAACAGGAAAAACCTAAACGGGAAAATCCAGTCTTGGATAACCCTGTATTGGATAATCCTGAACAGGGTTCCCCTAAACAGGAAAACCCCGCGCAATTAAATACTAATATATCAAATACTAAAAAATCAAGTACGAATGTATCAAATACTTATCCTATCAAATCTTATCAAAAAGAGGAACCTCCTGCGCAATGCGGCAGGGATAAGATAGGATATGATGAGATGAGCGCATACCGGGATTTAATCAAAGAAAATATCGAGTACAGTATTTTATCTGTCAAGCTGAAACAGGACATTTCCATGCTCGATGAAATTGTCGATCTCCTGACCGAAACGGTATGCACGAAAAAAGACAGCTTAATCATTGCCGGGGACGTTTACCCGGCGGCGGTTGTAAAATCAAAGCTGCTGAAGCTGGACGCCGGGCATATCGAGTATGTTATCGACTGTATGAAGTCCAACACCACAGAGGTGCGCAATATCAAAAAGTATCTGCTGGCGGCGCTGTTTAACGCGCCCTCTACAATGGACAGCTACTATACCGCGCGGGTGAACCATGATTTATACGGCCATGAATAAATCCATATACAAAAAATACAGGCCGCCTTAACAGGCGGTATTTGATTAAAAAGCGCTTTTTGAAAAATAAATTTTACAAGGAGGAATTTATCAAAATGAGAATAAAAATGAAATCCGTCATATCTGCGCTTCTTGCGTCGGTTATGCTGATCGGAACCATGCCGGTCGTAACCTACGCCGCGCAGGTGAACGAATACACCGATCCTGCGGATAACTGGCTGAAAGCAAACGGTAGGACGAACGAGCTGGATATGAACGCCACAACCACTTATGAGACGGGATATTGTACCGTATGCCAGCGGGACACGCTGGGCCTTACCTACCGCGTGCCGGAATATACCCGGTCGGGCGAAACAGCCTTAAACCGTGGCATCCGTTATTCCGACGGTACTTTAATCGACGGCGCGGGCACGGGTAATTTGGACGACGGTACGCCCGGTATTGACGCCTTCTATACAGGATACCAATGGAGTGCGACACGTTCATAAGTGAAAAGCTTATGCACTAAACAAAGAACGTAACAGTTTCAGTTTAGGAGAACTGATAATCCGACAGGTGG
>JABLTO010060613.1_pt1 | contig 88587 bp, 78 predicted proteins | sample 7160091 | NCBI WGS metagenome assembly JABLTO01 (sample SAMN14651225, study PRJNA627086) | human gut metagenome | isolation source: feces | host: Homo sapiens | reverse complement strand
CTAGTAAACCAAAACTGGTGCGTGTTAAGAGATTCGAACTCCTGGCCCACGCCTTAGAAGGGCGTTGCTCTATCCAGCTGAGCTAAACACGCAAATTAAGATATTATTAACTCCATATTTCTATTAGTTTATAATACTTTAAAATGGAGCGGGTAGTGGGAATCGAACCCACCTTTCCAGCTTGGAAGGCTGGAGTATTACCGATATACGATACCCGCATATGGTGACCCCTAGGGGAATCGAACCCCTGTTACCACCGTGAAAGGGTGGTGTCTTGACCGCTTGACCAAGGGGCCAGATCAACATGTACTGCTGACTACTTTTTGTATATTACAGTGTTTTTAGACAAAAGTCAACACTATTTTCAAAAATTTTTATAAAAAATTTAAAAGATTTTAATGTAAACATTTTTATCAAAGAATTTTAACATATTCTTCCTGAGTATCTATATCAACTAACTCAATTTCATCATTAATATTTACAAGTTGAAAATCATTTAAATGCCCCTTTATTATTTTTTTACCACCAATATCCCCTTCAAGTGATAATAATTCATTAATATACTTTTTAGAAAAGATAACTGGATTACCTTTATTATTTCCACTTCCCACGCAAACTATACCTTTATCGCTATTAATAAATGTATCTTTAACTAAATTTAATGTTTTTAAAGACATGAAAGGCTGATCACATACCATAAACATATATCCATCAGCATTTTTATCAAAACTTATTCCTAGCTTTATAGAACTAGAAATTCCTAAATCACTATTATCATTCATTACAACATTAATTTTAGTATTTTTTAAATTTTTTCTTATTTCTTCATATTGAGTTACACATATTATTTTATTAACTTCAAGATTAAGTGCCTTTTCGACTACATGCATATAAATAGGTTTACCCTTATATAAAGCAAGCAACTTATTTCCATTAAATCTCCTACTATTACCAGCAGCCAATAAAATTAAATTTATCTTCATAAAACCAACCTTTAATTTAGTTAATAGTTAAGAGTTAATAGTTAGGGATGAAACTCCTAGCGGAATTTCTAAAAATATATATTTTCAAATTCAGCTCAATCTAAATTTATTCCTAAACTATTAACTCAAAACTCTTAACTCTTAACTATTTATTAATCATTCCCATAACTATTTTTTCAGATGTTATTGGTAGTGTTCTTATATTAACTTTTGTTGCATTATATACTGCATGTGCTAAAGCTGGAGATGGCGTATTAATAACTATCTCTCCAATAGACTTAGCTCCAAATGGCCCTGTTTGTTCATAGCTTGATTCAAATTCAACTCTAATGTTTCCAACATCAAGTCTTGTAGGTATTTTATATTGAAGGAATGAATCATTTCTCATCTTACCCTTTTCAGTGTAAGTAATATCTTCATAAAGTGCCATACCTATTCCTTGCGCTATTCCTCCTTCTGCTTGGATTCTAGCTAAATTAGGATTTACAACAGTTCCACAATCCACTACTGCTACATAATCAATTATATCAACTTTTCCTGTTAGCTTATCTACTTCAGTTTCAACTATTCCAACCATGAATGGAGGTGGTGAAACTTCTGAATAATGTGATTCACTTTCACTTATAGTATTAAATCCGCCAACTAAAGTATTATTTGCTATATCAATTAAACTTATTTCCTTTTCATCTACTAGTGAAAATACTTTTTTCCCATCAAACTCTAAATTATCAATTGAGCATCCAAGTGCCTTTGATGCTTCTTCAATAATTCTTTTTCTCATCTTTTCACAAGTTTTAATAACAGCTCCACCTGTTATATATGTAGTACTAGATGCATAAGAACCAGTATCATATGGACTTTGGTCTGTATCAACACCATGTACAATTATATTATCTATATCACATTCTAAGCAGTCAGCTGCCATTTGAGCTAATATTGTATCACATCCTGTTCCCATATCAGCTGCACCAATCATTAATGTATAGAATCCATCATCATTAAGCTTTATTTCAACAGCCGCAGTATCTACTGACGATATCCCTGACCCTTGCATAGCCATAGCAACCCCAACAGATCTAACCTTGCCATTCCCCATATCTCTACAAGGATATTTATTATCCCAATCTATCATTTCTTTAGCTCTTGATAAGCATCTATCTAATGCACAACTATTGGCCGGTTCATTATAATATGCAGGCATTATTTGCCCCTCAGCAACCATATTCATTTCTCTCAGTTTAATAGGATCGATATTAAGCTTATCTGCAAGTTCATTTACAGCTGACTCTAAAGCAAACAATCCTTGAGTTGCGCCATAACCTCTATAAGCACCAGCTCCCATAGTATTTGAATAAACAACATCATATTCAAATTTATAAGCCTTTGCTCCATTATAAAGAGGCATTGATTTATGACCTGATAATCCTACAGTAGTCGGTCCATGATCACCATATGCTCCTGCATTAGATAAAGTATACATATAAATGGCCTTTATTATACCATTTTCATCTGCTCCTAATCTAACCTTTATCTCCATTTCATGTCTTGGACTACCATTAGTCATACTTTCTTCTCTTGTATAGACTATCTTTGCTGGTTTTCCAGTTTTCATTGTAACTATCGCTGGGAATATTTCAGCAACAACACTTTGCTTTGCACCAAATCCTCCACCTATTCTCGGTTTAATTACTCTTATTTTAGACTTTGGAATATCTAATGCATTTGATAATATACGTCTTACATGGAAAGGAACTTGAGTTGCACTTGTTATATTTAATCTTCCATATGTATCAAGTTCTGTAAATGCTCTGAAAGTTTCCATCATAGCTTGGCTATTTGCTTTTGTATGATAAGTTTGTTCTATTATATGAGCACATTTATTTAACTCTTCTTCTACATCTCCATAAGCAAAGTCACCCTTTGAACATATATTTCTATCTTTATCTACATTAATCCAGTCATTTAATGCAATAAAATCATCTTCTGGATGAACTATAATATCATTATCTATAGCTTCCCTAAAATCTAATACTGCATCTAAAACCTCATATTTAACTTTAATTAAATTTAATGCTTTATTTACTGCCTTTTCATTTTCCCCAGCAACTATTGCAACAGGATCTCCTACACATCTAAGTCTCTTATCTAAAATCAATCTATCATATGGACTTGGTTCAGGATAAGATTGACCGGCTGTTGTAAATCTTTTTTGTGGAACGTCCTTATAAGTTAAAATACATTCTATACCTGGAACTTTACTTGCTATGCTTACATTTATATCCTCTATTAAAGCATGAGCATGAGGACTTCTAAGTACTTTAACTATTAAACAATTACTTGGAGCTATATCATCTGTATAAACCGGCTTACCAGTAAGTAATGACATAGCATCCTTTTTTCTTATACCTTTATTAACATATTTCATTATTAGTCCTCCTTTTTAGCTTCTAAGAAATTCTTAATTGCTCTTAATTGGCTCATATATCCTGTACATCTGCAAAGATTCCCAGCTAAATAATGCTTAATTTCATCTTCCGTTGGATTAACCAATTCATTTTTCATCGCTAATACATTCATCACAAATCCTGGGCTACAGAATCCACATTGCTCTGCTCCTTGATCTGCCATAAAAGCACCAAATTCTTCTGCTTCCTCTCTTAATCCTTCAAGAGTAGTCACTTTCTTTCCATTTGCCTTCATAACAAGAGTGCTGCATGATAAAACAGGTTTTCCATCTAAATGAACTGTACATAAACCACAATTTGCAGTTTCACATCCTCTTTTTACACTAAAGAAGCCCTTACTTCTTACATAATCAATTAATAACATATCTGCTTCTACATTGTCTTGAAAAAGTTTATTATTTATCCATAGTTTAATTTCCATAACTTCCTCCTGTAATTTCAGAAATTCCTCTGTTTATAAATACCTTAGCTAATATTTGTCTATACTCTTTACTTCCTCTCATGTTACTATCAAATTTAACATTTTCTATAACATATTTAACTACGTCATCAATTTCTTTTTGTGTTGGAACTTCACTTAAAATTTCTGTTGCATTTACATTCATAGCTTTTTGAGGTCTAGCTCCAATTACAATATTCCACTTATTATCTAATCTAGATATAGCAACTGCTAAAGTAGGAATATCAGTTGCACTGTTTCTATGAGTTAAATAAACAGCCTTTCTATTATCTTTCTTTATTATAATTCTTACTAAAATATCATTATCATAAGGCATGTCTCTATATTTAGTAAGAGGAATAATTCCACCATTAAATAATTCTACATATGTATCTAATGATAAAAGTGCTGTTAATATATCTGAAAATCCAAATCTTGAATAAATACTTCCACCAATAGTAGCGCAATTCCTAAATTGAACTCCAACTATATGTATAACTGATTTTGCTATTATCCCATTAAAATAAGAATTTAAAGATTCATTAACTTCTAACTGTCTTAATGTGCACATACACCCTATTTTAAAAGATTCTTCGTCTTCCTCTATTTTGTCTAATCCTAATTCTGATAAATCAATGGCAGTTTGAATGTTTCTTCCACCCATCTTTAACCAGCCTATTCCCCCTAAAATAATATTGTTCTTTTTTTGATTTAGTTCATAAGCTTCTTCTAAACTTTTTGCTACTACATAATTCCTAATCGTAAACAATTTTTTCTCCTCCTATAGACATAACAAATGGGCCATATCAAATTATTCGATATAAGCCCTTTTTATATTTTTTATACACTTACTGCTTTATTTTCTACCTTATCTTTTGGTAATACTAAATTTAATATTGTTGCTATAACGAATGTCATTATTATACCATTTTGTGCAAATATGTTGCTAACCCAAGTTGGTAATTGTGCTAAGGCTTCTGGAACATTACCTATTCCAACACCAATTCCTATTGCTAATGCAACTATTAAGCCGTTTCTACCATCTAACTTTTCTCTAAATAATGACTGTAATCCACTTACAAATATCATAGCAAACATTATAACTGCTGCTCCTCCTAGAACTGATTGTGGCATTACTGAAAGTACTGCACTCAATTTTGGGAAAAATCCAGCTAATATTAAAAATACTGCCCCAGTCATAATAACAAATTTATTTACAACTTTAGTTACAGCAACTAGTCCAACATTTTGGCTAAATGAAGTATTTGGAGCAACTCCAAAGATAGCTGCTATAAAACTTGAAACTCCATCAGCAACTACACCACCTGATAATTCTTTGTCAGTTGCTTCTCTATCAAGTCCACCTACTGCTATTGCAGAAATATCCCCAATTGTTTCTACTGTAGTTGCAATATACATTATTGCCATTGAAATAATTGCATCTAACCTAAATTCAAATCCCATAGCAAATGGTTTAGGTAAACTTATCCATGAAGCTTCTTTTACAGCTGTAAAGTCAACCATTCCCATTACTATTGATAATATGTATCCAACTATTATTCCTATTAAAATAGCTGATGTTTTTATAAACCCTTTAGTAAAGTTTTGTAATACTATTATTACTAAAATTACCACTGTTCCAACTATTAAATGTTTTGGTGATCCAAAATCAGCTGAACCAGCTCCACCAGCAAAATATTTAATACCTACCGGAAGTAATGAAAGTCCTATTGAAATAACAACCAAGCTTGTTACTATAGGTGGAAATAATTTTCTTAATGGCTTAATGAAGAATCCCAAAACCATTTCTAATACTGCCCCAACTAATGAAGCTCCCATTATAGCGGAATATCCATACGTTGCACCTATAGCATTTTGTGTTCCTATAAATCCTGAACTTGTTCCCATAACTACAGGTAATCCACTTCCTACTCTAAAAAATGGATATAATTGAATTAATGTTGCAATCCCTGCAACAAACATTGAATTTTGGATTAACATTGATTTTGTTTCTAATGGAATATCTAAAAGCCCACATACTATAATAAGTGGTGATACATTTCCTAAGAACATTGCTAATACATGTTGAATACCTAATGGAATAGCTTGTTTTAAAGGTACCCTTCCTTCTAATTCATAAATACTTCCTGTTTTCATCCTAAATCCCCCTATAAGTATTAATATAAATTGCGAATATTTTTTATTTTTCGTGCATTTAATGTACGTAAATCCTACTTCATGATTCTATCATACTTTTTCTAATTTGTGTATAAAAATATATTTATTTTTAGCTTTTTTTGAAATTTTTAGGTTAAAAAATATATTTTAACGGCAAAAACACAAAAATTAAAAGACAAACTACCTTTAATAGTTTGTCTTTTGCTTTTTCAGAAAAAATTTAATTTTTAAGATTATTTTTCGTTTTTTACTTTATATATTCTAAAAGTACCTTTATGGTTCCACCACAAGCCATCCCTAACTTTGCTGCTACTGAATTAGATAAATCATAACTTTCAATATATGATTTTTCTTGCTTTATTAATTCTAAAGCTTTTTCGTATGCAGCATTTTCTACACTTCCACCACCAATGCTTCCGATCAATTTCTTATCATCTGTAACTAGCATTTTTGCACCTACTCCTCTAGGAGATGAACCTACTTTATCTAAAATGCTTACCAATACCATCTTTTTATTGCTTTCATTAATGGTATTTAATATTTTTTCATCTACATTTGATAAATTACTTTTATTTTTTATTTCTATAATTTGCGCTGCTATACTTATTGCAATTTCAGCAGGCGTTTGAGCTCCTATATTTAATCCAATAGGTGCATGAATTTTTTCAATTTCTTTTGAACTATATCCTTTTTCCACTAACTGTCTTACTGAATTAGCTACCTTTGCTTTACTACCTATCATACCTAAATATTTATATTCTTTATTTAAAATTGATTCAATACATATTTGGTCTGCTCTATGTCCCCTTGTTACAACCACAAAATAGGAATTATTATCATAGTTTATCTCTTCAAGAGCTTCATTAAATTTCTTACATATTACCTTATCTGCTGATGGAAATCTTTCAGTATTTGCAAATTCCTCTCTATCATCTATTACTATAACATTAAAATCTAACATTTTTGCGACTTTATATAACTCTAAAGATATATGTCCACCACCACAAATAACTAATTTAGGCTTAGATGCAATCTGTTCTAGCATTATTTTATAAGAGTTATTAATATCAAATACTTTGTTAGTTTCTTTTAAATCTAAATTCTCAATAATCTCTTTATATTTTTCTCTATCTCTTTCATCCTCAAATATAAATTCATTATCAACTTTTAATATTTTCTTACCTATATCTAAATCATTAACGGATTCTAAAATTGTAAATATAAATAAATCTTTTTTACTCAATAAATTTTCTTTTACTACTTTGTAAAATTTCCTTTTCATACCTGCCCCCCGGAAGTTATTATATTTAAATTATTATTTATCTAAAACATATCCATATGCTCTTATTTTTCCATCTTCTTTTTCAAGATAAACACCTTGAATTTCTGGCGCAAATCCTGGGAATCTATTAATTCCTTCCTCTAAAATTGAAAAATATTTTTGAGCAACATTATTCCATCTTTCACCTGGAACTACACAAAATACTCCTGGTGGATAAGGAAGAGCTCCTTCTAATGCTATTTCTCCAACTATATCACTTAATGGAACTAACTTAGCATTATTTCTTTTTAGTTCAATACTGGCTTCATTTGGATTTATTACATATTCTGGCAAATAATCTTTTCTAAATAATAATTTTTGATAAGTTTTTGCATCATTTTTCTTATAAAAATCATGCATTTCTTGACATAATCTTCTTATTGTATATCCCTTATAACGTTCTTCATATTTAGCATAAAGTTTTGGTAAAACTTCATTTAATGGAGCATCTTCTTTTATAAGATTTTCAAATCTTACTAAATGATCTACAAGACCTTTCATTTTTGAAGTACTTTCTGCTGGTGTTAATAAAAATAATATTGAATTTAAATCATTTTTTTCAGGTACAACTCTATGATCTCTTAAATAATTAGCAAGTATTGTTGCTGGAATTCCAAACTCTTCATACTCACCAGTTTCTACATCTATTCCCGGAGTTGTTAACATAAACTTATTAGGGTCTACAAAATATTGATTTTCTCCATATCCTTCAAAAGAATGCCACTTTTCTCCCGGATAGAATTTAAAGAATTCTATATTATTCGCTATTTCTTCTGTAGGATAATCTTGCCATGGCTTTCCATTAACCACAGGAGGTATAAATGGTTTTAATAATTCACATCTTTCTAATACATCTTTTCTTGCTTCAACTCCAACCTTTATACAATCTGCCCAAAGTTTCTTTCCTGCCTCTCCATCTTGCATTCTTGCATTAACATCTAATGCTGCAAATAGTGGATAAAATGGACTTGTTGATGCATATAGCATATAAGCATTATTAAATCTTTTATGATCTACATAACGTTTTTGTCCTCTAAGATGACTATCCTTTTTGTGAATTTGAGATGTTTGTGAAAACCCTGCTTGTTGCTTATGAATAGATTGAGTAACTAATATTCCTGGATCATCAGGCTTTAACTCTAATAATAATGGTGAACACTCTCTCATCATTGGTATAAATTGCTCATATCCAACCCAAGCAGAATCAAATAATATATAATCGCAAAGATGCCCTATTTTATCAACAACTTGTCTTGCATTATATATAGTTCCATCATAAGTTCCAAGTTGTATAACAGCTAATCTAAATGGTCTTTTTTCCTTAGCTTTTTCACTATCTACTTTAGCTGCTTCTTCTCTTAAGTATTTTTCATCAAAACAGTGAGCATCTATTCCTCCTATAAATCCAAAAGGATTACGTGAAGTTTCTAAATATACTGGCTTTCCAGCATTTGAAACTAATGCTGAATTATATATAGACTTATGATTATTTCTATCAAATAAAACTAAATCTCCTGGAGAAACTATTGCATTTATTACTACTGAATTAGAAGTACTTGTTCCATTCATTACGAAATAAGTCTTGTCTGCATTATATACTTTAGCAGCATAAGTTTGAGCTGACATAGCTGGACCTTCATGTATTAATAAATCTCCTAAGTCAACATCCGCATTACATATATCTGATTTAAATATATTTTCGCCAAAGAATTCATACATAGCTCTTCCAGCTGGATGCTTCATGAAATATTGACCACCTTGATGCCCTGGACATGCAAACTGTAAATTTCCTCTTCTTGAATATTCACTTAAAACATCAAAAAATGGTGGCAATATCTCTTCTTCATATTTATCTGCAACCTTATTTAACTCTTTACTAAATTCTTCCTCATTCAATTCATTGATCTGTATTATTTTATGTACTTTATTTTTAATTTCATTATCAAATTCATCTGTTTCTGCTAATACAAATATTTCTATTCCAAATCTTGTATCATATATATCATTTATACTTTCTATATCACTTTCATTTACTACAGCAGCTGCTACATCAGTATAATCAGTTGTACCAACTTCTATGGTCTCCCTATCTGTAAAAAAGTAATTTCTAGTTCTTTCGGTACAAGCAATCTTTAATGATTTCATGCCTATTCCCCCAATCTTTTTAGTTTATATATTTATAATTTACCTAATTAGTAAAATATATTATAAATATAGTTTATTAATTATCATCATAATTATATAGTTAGCATTTTTCAAAGTAAATGATATAAACTCAATATATAAAAAATAATTTTAATTTTGGTCAAATATTTATAATCATTTACATTATTTTATAAAAATAGCTAGATGATTAATCACCTAGCTTACTTCTACTTATTATTTTTTCACATATTGTCTTTTAATTTTTTGAGACGTTGTCTTTTCAAACTCATCTTTTCTTATATATACTTTATTAATTCTTTTATAGCTTGGTAATTCCCTATTATATTTATCAACAATATTTTGAATTTCCTCTTGAACATTTTTTACTTTCTTTTTGTCTAAATAATCATAATCTGGAAATACCTCTGCTTTAATTACATCTTTCTCTTCACTAACTACAATTTCTTTAACCATTCTATTCTCTAAAAGTCCATTTTCTAATTCTTCTGGCGATACATTTTCACCATTAGCTAAAATTATAAGATTTTTTCTTCTTCCAGTTATATAAAGATAATTATCTTCATCTATATAACCTAAATCCCCTGTTTTAAGATATCCATTAACTAATGTTTCTTTTGTCTCTTCAGGCATTTTATAATATCCCATCATGACACTTGAACCTTTTACGTATATTTCTTCATCTACAACTATAGCTTCACAATTTGCTACAAGTTGCCCTACAGATTCTTTTTTTACTTTTCCAGGTAGATTAGTACTTATTACAGGAGAACATTCAGTCATACCATAGCCTTGTATTACATCTATTCCAAACGCCTTAAAGCCATCAATATACTTTGGATTCAAATATGCACCACCGCTATAAATAGTTTTTAGTTTTCCTCCTAAAGCAGCCCCTGCAATAAGCTTTTTAGGTAACATCACACTAGCATCCATAAGTTTGTTATACAATCCTTCTATTACCATAGGCACAAGGCACATTACTTCTGGTTTAAATAAACTTAAATTTTTAGAAAATCTTATCATAGAATCATTTATACATATACAAAGTCCACAATATATGCCCTTTAATATATCCATAGTAAAACAAAAAACATGATTGATAGGTAATACTGTCATTGATACGGTTCCTGGTTTAAGTTGCATATCACAAACTGTTGCATTATCAGAAAGATTTCTATGATTAAGCATTACCCCCTTACTTTTTCCTGTAGTACCTGATGTAAATAATATTGTACAAAGTTTTTCATTATCAATATCCATTGAAAATGGACCCCTATTATCCTCCATTATTTCATTCAATGATAAAGCAAATTCATTATTAAGACTTTCTGTCATTGAAATTATATGTTTTATTTTGTGGCATTTTTCCTTAACTGCTTTAGCTACATCTATTCTATTATTATCATATATTAAAACTTCTGAGTCAGACCTTTCTATAAGTTCACACACATCACTTACTGGTAATTTATCATCTATGGGAACAATCACCCCACCAGAATTCACAACCCCAAAGTAACTTATAATCCATTCATAAGATGTAGAACCTATTATTGCCACATGTTTTCCTAACATGTTTAAAGACTTTAATGCATTACTTACAGTTTCACTATCCTCTTTTAAATCCCTATAACTTCTAGTTTCAATCTCTTTTTTACTAATTTTATATTTAAATGCTACACTATCACCATAATTACTTGCTGCATAATTAATTATATCTTTCATATTTTTAATATCGTTCATCAATATCCCCCCAAGCTATAGATATTATATATTCTTTATCCCTTATACTTACCTTTTCTTGTTTAAACCTAAATCCATTTAAGTTGCAATCAATATCATCTTTAATATCAAATTCAATATTTTTAATACCATAAGATAATCCATGACCTATATTTTTTAACAATGCTTCCTTCAAAGTCCATATTCTAAAAAAATATTCATTTCTATCCATGTTTAAAGAACTTAATTGAATTTTTTCTTTTTGTGTTAATGCTTTATTTACTATAAATTTATTAGCTTCCTTAATATCCTCAATATCGATACCTACATTTCTTTCACTTATAATACAAACAACAATATTATCACAATAACTGATACTAAAAAAAGGAGAACCTTTTTTTAAACATGGCTTTCCATTTAAACCAATCATATACTTCAGGTCCTCTTTCTTTAAACGAAACTCTTTTATTAAATTTTCTTCTAATAAATTAAATGCAGCTTTATGAAGTTCTTTGTTTTTTTGTACCTTTGAAAGATTTTTATCTAAATTAACTACTTTATGCAAATACATTTTCTTCTTTAAAATTACTTATATAATCTAGTAAATCTGCTATTGAAATAAGTTTAACTATTTCTCTTTCATCTAGCTCTACATCAAATTCCTCTTCTATTTCTCCTATAACACTCATAAATTCATAAGAATTTAATCCTAAATCTTCAGCTAATCTTGTTTCTAACTTAATTTCATTACTATCCATATCTATATAATCACTTAATATATCTTTAACTTTATTAAATATCATAATAACCTCCACACTTATACACTTTCAATTATTTCCCCAATACTCTTATAAGGATTTTTAATTCCTTCAAATAAAATCTTACATATATAATAATACATATACTCTAATTTTTCTGGCGTAACTCTTCCGGTTTTATATTCAAAACTAAAGTTCAATCCATTATCATTTGATCTATGCATTACTGTTAAATATAGAGTATGTGCACAAGCTCCATTCGAATACCAATTGGTTTTATAATCAATACCACTAAAATCTATAGTTTGGCCAGTTCTTTGTTTTACGTCTTTCATAGTTAAAGGCTGATAAGTTAAACTAAGTGGCTCATAAGTTTGACCTGGTTCATTATTATAAAAGCTTGTTCTATAATTTAAGTACTCAACAGGATTATAATTAGCATGTCTAAACAGGTTGTTTTGAGCTTCTCGTATTTTTTCTATGCCTTCCATAAATGTTTCTTCTTTATTAACAATTGTTCTACATGGGAAACAATGCACTCTTGTTCCACCACTTTTCTTTTCTGATATTGTAGCTCTTCTTGCTACTGTACTCATTATTGAAACATCATCTTGATAGTTAAATTTCTGAAGATAAGTTCTAAGACCCATCATTAATAAACAAACCATCGGTACTTTATTATTTTCACAAAACTCTATTAATCTATGTGATGGCTCTGCTTCTAAACTAAATACTGTAATATTAGCATCTACATTATCACTTACATTAGTAACATTTCTTACACTATCATCACCACGTTTATGTCTTTCTTCTAATAATCTTTCTATTCCATTAATATCATTGTAAATCGGTTCTGACATTTCAATTAACTTTTCAAAAAACACTCTATCTCTTTCCTTAAATTTAGAACCTGCCTCATATTCTAAATCTTTTTCTAGCTGATTTATATATGAAGCCATATTTTGGGGATATTCTACACCTTCATATCTCTTATGGCAATAAATTTCAATTATATCCTTCATAAAAACTATTAAGCTTTGAGCATCCATAGTCATATGATCTACTAATAAATATATTCCCTTATAATTATCCGGAGTAATAATCATTACTATCCTATTTAATGGCTTATCTTCTCTATCAAATGGAGTTTCTGTCCACTCTCTCATTTTAGCCTCAGCATCTTCCATTCTCCATGATGAAAAATCAAAAAATTCAATATCTCGTTCTTCCTTGTCTGCTACATATTGAAATACATTTCCTTCTGAATCAGTAACAAACCTAAGCCTCATAGATTCACATCTTGAATAGGCTTCATATATAGATTCCTTTAAAATATCAAAGTTAATATCTTCTTTTATAGTTAAGCTTGTACCTATATTCAATACTTGCTTTTTAGGACAATATCTCAATGTAAAAAAGTGTAGCTTTTGTGCATATGTTAATGGATATAATTTTTTCTCTGTCATTTCGTTAATCATTAATAATCACTTCCTTATTTGATAAGTATCTTTCTATAAAATCTTTAACTTTTTTTTCATAATTTATTGTGTCCTTATAGTAAGATTCAGCATGTCCTGCATCTTTAACTATAAGTAATGCCTTTGGCGAAGCACAATTTTTATATATTTCTTTACTCATACTACATGGAACAAAGGTATCATTATCACCATGTATAAATAGTATTGGAACCTTTGCTTTCTTTACTTCTTCAGCTGAATTACATTCATTTAATCCATATCCAGCAATACTTTTACTAATACTATTTGCTATATTAATTATTGGATACGGTGGTATATGGTACATGTCCTTTAAAACATCAACAAATACTTCCCAAGCTGAAGTAAATGCGCAATCAGATATAATGCCCTTTACATTGTTAGGAAGTTCAAGTCCACTTGCCATTAATACCGTAGCTCCTCCCATTGAAATACCATGTAATAGTATTTCACAGTCATCACCAAATCTTTCTATAATATAACTTATCCAACATAATAAATCATATCTATCCAAACATCCAAAACCAATATACTTTCCTTCACTTCTTCCATGAGCTCTAGCATCTATCATTAAAATATTAAAATTCATATCTAAATAAAATTTTGATATAGCAGCATGGTCACTTATTCCTGCATTACTTGAATATCCATGTAAACAAATAACTATTTTTTTTGAATCGTTTTTAGGAAATAATATACCATGTAATTTTAAGCCATCATTTGACTTTACATAAACGTCTTTATGTTCTTGATTAATAAGCCAATCTTTCCTCTTTTTAATTTCAGGAATATACTTAACCCAATTAGTTCCTGACATCTTTTTTGTTCTTTCAACATCAGCCCTTCCCCTTACTAAAGTTCTTTTTAGTAAGTATGAGGCTATTGCAACTTCTCCTACTGTAAAACATACTACTCCACCAATTAATAATTTCCTTATCAAATTACACCTCTCAATTAGTGAAATTTTGGCCAAAATTTACTTATATTATTTTTTATTAAACTCAAATAAATCTTTATCATCCAATATATCTGCTACTGCAGAATCATATTGCTTTAGTTTTCGTATTGCCATTTCTAAATTATTTATTGTATTTTCGATTTTCTTTTTTATATATTCTGTATACCTACACATTAAATCTCTGCGCTCATCTATAGTTTTATCACCTTGTAGATATAATTGAATATATTCTTTTATATTTGAAATAGGCATATCAATATCTCTAAGATTCATAAGCAGTCTTATCCATTCTAAATCTTCTTCTGTATATTTTCTTACACCATTTTCATCTTTTTTTACAAATGGTGTTAATCCTTCTTTGTCATAATATCTAAGAGTATATATTGAAATATTAAGTTTTTTTGATGCATCTTTAATCAAATATTCCATTTTATCCCTCCTATTAGTTCATTATAAGTGGTAGAGTGTACTCTATGTCAAATAATATATTCTTTCCTTAATCATCAAATTAATGATTTTTTCGATAAATTTCCTAGGAAATATCCATAATACTTTAATACTTTTTGTCATCTAAACCTTTACTTTGATTATCAAATATTTTCAATAAAAAAGAGAAAATAATTTTATTAACTATTTTCTCTTCTATGCTAATATGTAATTTTATTTTCTTATTTATCTTTTTTAGACTCTGGAAGATTATCTGCTACATACTTATGAATCTGATTTATATGTCTATTATTTAATCCTATAAATTTAATATTATAAAGATATGTATCATTTTTATAACTAATTCTTTTTTTTAATATCTTAGCTTTTGATGAGTATGATTGTCCTTCTATTTTGAATAACACCCGTATATCCTTACTTTTTATATTTTCATCGGTCTCAATCAACATCCCACCTGAACTAATATCAATAGTATTAGCACTATATTTTGCACTTTCTGCTGGTAATATAGTATATTTTAAATCTAATATTAAAGGTAATCTATTACTTTTTCTTCGTTGTTTTTCTTGTATTTGTGAATTTATTTCTCCCCTATAATATACTATTTGTCCTCGTACTATTTTATTTGTGATTAATAATTCTGTTGTATATAGTGACTCTGATGATATAAATTCTATCCTAATTATAGTATCTTCTTTAAATCTAACTATTTGATATTCATCTGTTGGACATCTAAAAATTACTTCTCTCTCATCAAAGCTTTCAACATATGTTGTGTATTGCCTCCCATTATATCTTACTCTTAATGATAAATTTAAATCATTTTTTAATTGCTGTTCATATTTTTTAATCGACTTATCAATATTTTTAATCGAATTCTTATTAAATAAGCTTAACATAATTCCCCCTACCTCTTTTATTCTAATATAATTACCCATTTTACCTTTAAATTATAATTTATTCCATTTTTATTATATATTATCATTAAATATACAATCAAATAATTTATTTATAATATATCTATGTAGTAGTACATTCAAATTCAAGGAAATAAATGTTAATAGCTTATTAATATATCAATTAGCAAAATTGTGAATATTAAAGTCCTAAAAATGCAATACTCATTATGTTATTTTATTATTTCTTGTGGATTATTGAATCCATACTTAATATATTATAAAATTAAATTAATAAATTATGGTATATAAATATCTATACATCCTTTTATATACTTTTAGGAGGCTTTATTATGTCAAACGAAAAACCATTACCAGCTTGTCCAGTAGAAACTACATTATCCCTTATAAGTGATAAATGGACTGTTGTAATTATTAGAGATTTATTAACTGGAACTAAAAGATTCAATGAACTAATGAGATCAGTAACTGGAATTACTCAAAAAGTACTTACTAGTCACCTTAGAAATATGGAGGCTAATGGTCTTTTAGTGCGTAAAGTTTATCCTGAGATACCTCCTAAAGTTGAATATACTCTTACCGAAACAGGCTATAGTTTAAAGCCAATTCTAGATGCTATGTATACCTGGGGTGAGAACTATAAATCTAAAAATATATAATAAAAAAACAAAGTGACACTTATAAAAGCATCACTTTGTTTTTTTATTAATTAAAGGTTATATTCCTTTGGTGGATTTCCTGAAAAATCAGCAATAACAGCATGTGCATCTTTTAAATAAAATACTTCGAATATTGGATTATCAGCACTATTATATTGTCCTTTGACAATTGGATTAGACATACATCCTTCTTTAACTTCCTTATTATCTTCAAATACCGCTTCCCCATTTAATCTTATCCAAGCATAACTAGGACTTGAAACCGAAATTTCAATTTTAGGATTAACTTGTATATCCTTATATACATCCTTTTGATTATTTGTGCAGAACCATAATTTATTATCTTTTTCAAAACAAAACATAAATGGACGGCACTTTGCTTTTCCGTCTCTTCCTATTGTTGCTAAGTATTGTACCGGGTTTTCTTGTAAAAATTCAACTACTTCTCTCATATCTTTATCTCCTTAATCACTGAAAATACTATTAATAATTTAGAAATTTTATTATTGGTGGCCACTTCCTATATTTGTATTATATCTATTATTCCAAGCAGTGAGAAGAACGCACTTTAAAGTGGCATAAGTACCTTTCAGTAATATAGTTTCCTAGAAGTAATCTAGTTTCTTCTATCAACTATAAAATTATATTATTATCTGGTCCATACACAGACTTCAATTATAATTTCTTAAAATCTCTATAACCTTTACCTTAATATTTAAAGTATATATAGTATATTCCATCACTTTATTTACTTTTTTCTTATAAAAAAAGATTAGATAAAACTATCTAATCTCTGACTAAATTACCTGTATCAAAACCCTTTTTTACTAAATAATATATTCTATAAGAATTATTTCACTGGAGGGCCTTCCATGATCACCTATATTTCTATTCTTTTGGGATTTCTCTGTCTTGGAATATTAATTTATTCAACATTTTTAAAAAGCATCAATTTTAGATTAATCTCAAAAATATTCTGTAGCCTATGCTTTTTGCTTATTTCAATTACAGCTTATTTAAATAATCCAGTTAATTTAACTTACTTCTATCTTATTTTTATAGGATTACTCTTTTCTTTCCTAGGAGATATTTTTCTTGGAATAAAAAAATCTGAACCTAAATTTAATTATATTTTATTTATGTTGGGTATAATTAGCTTTTCTGTTACTCATATTTTTTACTCAATTTGCTTTATTAATTTATCTACATTTCATATCAGAGATATTATTTTTGCTATTTTTTTAACTTTTATTATCATTGCATCTCTTAAATACAATAAAAAAATAGATTTTCGCAACTTAATTATTCCATGCACAGTTTATGGCTTTTTAATTAGCTTTATGGTCTGTAAGTCTATTTCTTTAATTTCTCTTACTTCTACAAATACATTAGCCTTATCCCTTATCATTGTTGGTACAATTCTATTTATAGCTTCCGATTATTTATTATCATTTGTAATGTTTTATAAAAATTGTCCAAAGTCAATTAGTAGACTAAATCTACTCTGTTATTATGTTGGACAATTTCTAATTGCTCTAAGCATTTTATATATATAGCTCAACCTTTTATCTCATAAATAATACACATATAAACATAGAGTTAGGAAGTAATTTTTTAATTACTTCTTAACTCTATGTTTATTCCTAGTAAAATTCCATATTTCCCCTTTTCAAACTATTATTAACTTGTTTTCTTTCTTATACTTAATTGCTTTACTACAAACGAAGTTAACCAATATGGTACAAATAAATATACTAAAAATACTACTCCTATATATGCCCATCTATTAACTCCATATAAAGTATGAAGTAATTTTACTGGAATATTAGCTGGTGAAGATAACATCATTAAATTACTTCCAGTTATATTATTAATAAAAATAGAAATTACAGAAAAAAATAAATAAATCACAATAAACTTTTTAAATGTCTTCCAATTTAGATTTATTTGTTTTTTTCTTAAATATAATACTCCCATATAAATCATTAATGTATGAAACAACATACTATAAATACATAAATAATGGCCTATTGGATATGCAGTTAACGAAGTAGATGGAAATAATAAATATGCACCTCCAGCAACCACTGTTACTCCTGTAATAAAAGAATCTCCTAATTTCTTTAAATACCCATTAGTAAATCCACTCATCCATAAAGCATATATAAATATTGAACAAAATGATATTGGGAACCAATAATTAACCTTTGTATATCCCCAATAAAAATTAAAAAATATCTTTATTCCTTCTAAGAAAGTTAAACTAACTGCAAATACTTTTGTCAATATATCAATTTTTTCTACCGTTATTTTTATTGAAATAATCAATAAAAAAGTAAGTACACATACACTAATTAATAATAATATCATGTGTCCTTCTGTAAACATTCCGCAAGGCTTATATATTTTTCTTGGTACCCAAAATTGATTAAATATATCCATTATACAGACACTCACTTTCATATTTACTTTAAAATTAAACTCTTAACTTGTTTAAATCATAAAAAATACAAAAACTCACCACTATTATTTTATGCAGACAAATAATAGTGGGTATAATAAATTAAAAATTAGAATTTAAAAATAACTATTAAAAGTGGCTATATCATACTGAATTTATCAATTCAATCTGATACAGCCACTTCTTTTTTATTTCTATTTTAAAATAAATAATATTTTTTAATCTACCACTAATTAGTTTACTTTCAATTTATAAAAGTAGTGTAAAATACATAATATTGCCAAAGCAAGTATTATTATTTCAAATCTATAGTAAGGAGTGAACAAAAAAATGCTTCAAATTCAGAAAATAAGTAAAAAGTATATTACTGGCGATTTAGTACAAACTGCACTTAATGAAGTATCTTTAAATCTTAGAGATAGTGAGTTCGTAGCTATCTTAGGTCCTAGTGGCTCTGGAAAAACCACATTATTAAATATTATTGGGGGCCTTGACCGTTATGATAGTGGTGATTTAATTATTAATGGCATTTCAACAAAAAAATATAAAGATAGGGATTGGGATTCTTATAGAAATCATACTATTGGTTTTGTATTCCAAAGCTATAACTTGATTCCTCATCAAACTGTGCTTTCAAATGTTGAATTAGCTTTAACTATCTCTGGCATATCTAAAGCCGAAAGAAAAAAACGTGCAATAGAAGCTCTAGAAAAAGTAGGACTTGGAAAACAACTTCATAAAAAACCTAATCAAATGTCTGGAGGTCAAATGCAACGTGTTGCTATTGCAAGAGCATTAGTAAATGATCCAGAAATATTACTAGCCGATGAACCAACAGGGGCACTTGATAGTGAAACTAGTATTCAAGTTATGGATTTATTAAAAGAGGTTGCTAAAGATAGACTAGTTGTTATGGTAACCCATAACCCAGAATTAGCAGAAGAATATGCTAATCGTATTGTTAAGGTAAAAGATGGACATATCATAAGCGACTCTAATCCATATGAGATAGATATTAAGAATATGGCTCCACCAAAACATGAAAATATGGGAAAAGCGTCAATGTCATTGTTAACTGCCTTATCTTTAAGCTTTAATAACTTAAAGACTAAAAAGGGAAGAACACTTTTAACAGCCTTTGCAGGTTCTATAGGTATTATTGGAATTGCTTTAATATTATCACTGAGCAATGGTGTAAATACCTATATTGATAATATTCAAAAGGATACTATGACATCATATCCTATATCTATTGAAGCTGAAACAATCGATATTAGCAGTATAATGTCTTCAGGAGGACCTACCCCTGGAAAACCTAGTGACGTCAATCATGATTTAAATGCAATTTATTCAAATGGTTCTGGTATTGAAATGGCTTCTACTATGACAAGTAGCTTTACTGAAAATAACTTAACTGAATTTAAAAAGTATTTGGATAATCCTGATAGTGAAATAAACCAATATGTAGGTGAAAATGGTATTATATATTCTTATGATACTAAATTTGGTGTATACACAAAGGATTCAGAAGGAACTTTTGTAAATACAGATGGAAGTACACTTACAGATAAAAATTCTTCTTCAACTACAATGACAGGAATATCTGCTATGTCATCAATGCCTATATCTAAAATAAGTGGATTTTCATCTAGTTCAAATAACTTTAAAGAATTGCTTACTGGTAAAGACGGTGCATCAGTAAGTGACGCTATTAAGGATAGCTATGACTTATTATACGGTGATTGGCCTACTGCTTATGACGAAGTTATACTTACCCTAGATCAAAACAATGAAATTTCTGCTACTACACTTTATCAATTAGGTATTTTACCAAGTGCTGAATATAAAGAATTAATGACTAAAATCGAAAATGGTGAGGAAATAAAACTTGAAAGCAAAAGTTGGAAATACGAAGATATATGTAATCAAGAATTCTATATGATTCCTGACTGTGATACTTATATTTCAAATGGTAATGGTACTTTTACATCAATAAAAGATAATGTAAATGAAATGGAAAAATTATTGGACAATGCTATAAAATTAAAAATAACAGGTGTAGTTCGTCCAAAAGAAGATGCTAAAAATGCATCTATTACTAGTGCCATTGGATATACAAAAGCTCTTACTGATTATATTATTGAATATACAGATAATAGTGAAGTAGTTAAGGCTCAAAAAGAAAGCTCAACTATTAATGTGTTAAATGGAATGGAATTTTCTCCTTCTAGTGATGACGAAAAAATAGCTGATGCAAAGAAATACTTAGAAGGACTTGGTGTTTCTGATAAAGCAAATTTATTTAAAACTATGATGTACTCTATGCAATCTACTAGTAATGTTGAAGATGAAGGAATATCAACATCAATGCAAGCCGGAACACCAGATATATCAACTATGAGCGAAGAGCAACTTGCAGCAATGTTAGATGAATACTTAAAGTCACCTGATGATGATACACTACTTAAAATTTACGATGCATATATTTCTACTGGAAGTTATGATGATAACATGACTACTTTTGGTGTAGTAAGCTTAGATGCACCATCATCTATTAGTATTTATACAGATAGCTTTGAAAATAAAGAAGCTATTTCTGATTGTATCGAAGACTATAATTCAACTGCAAATGAAGAAGATCAAATTAGTTATACTGATTATATTGGAATATTATTATCTTCTATAACTACTATAATTGATGTTATTTCATATGTATTAATTGCATTCGTTGCTGTTTCTCTTATTGTTTCATCAATTATGATTGGAATTATTACATTTATCTCTGTTATGGAACGTACTAAAGAAATTGGTATTTTACGTGCTATTGGAGCATCAAAACATAATATTTCTCAAGTATTTAATGCCGAGACATTTATTATTGGACTTTGTTCAGGCTTACTAGGTGTAGGAATTTCTACATTATTATTAATTCCTATTAATTCTATTATTCACTCTGTATTAAATTTAGATACTATTAATGCCTCATTGCCACTATCAAGTGCAATAGGATTAATTATACTTAGCATGATTCTTACTATTATAGGTGGATTTGTTCCAGCTAAAAAGGCTGCTAAAAAGGATCCTGTTACAGCTCTTAGAACTGAATAATCTACTTAAACACAAAAAGGCCTTAATAATAAGGCCTTTTTTCTTGATAACTATTTCTTAATTAATCTAACTACAGTCTCAAGCAGTAGGTTGCTTCCACTCGACTATAGTCTCTTGAACATCCTTTGCATGGACAGTAATAGAAGTCTTACTTCATCGCTCCGCTCTTCGTAAGCCTAACAACTGTCTCAGCGTGAGGTGTATTTGGGAACATATCCTTAACTGTACTCTTATCAACAGTATATCCATGAGCTAATAATACATCTAAGTTTTCAACCATAGTCTTAGGGTTACAAGAAACATATATAATTTCAGGTGCATTAAATCTAATTACATAATCAAGTGCCTTTGGAGAAACACCGCTTCTTGGTGGATCTAGGATAATTATATCTGGTTTATCCTTAACTTTCTTAATAGTTTCAGCAACATCACCTGCTATAAATGTACAATTATTTAATCCATTAAGCTTAGCATTTTCTCTTGCAGCTTCAACAGCCTCTTCAATAAGCTCAAGTCCAACAACCTTCTTAGCATTAGGTGCTGCTATTTGACCAATAGTACCAGTTCCACAATAAAGGTCAAATACAACTTTATTTTCACCATCTCCCATAAAATCTCTAACTAAACTATAAAGAGATTCAGCTCCCTTAGAATTAGTTTGGAAGAATGAGAATGGAGATATCTTAAACTTAAGCCCAAGTAAAGTTTCAACTATGTAATCTCTTCCAAATAACACATTTACCTTTTCAGGTATAACTGCATCTGATAAAGAGTTATTTTCAGTATGTAAAACAGATACTAATTCCCCTTTATAATTTTGAGATTTAAGTAATTCAGTATATTCAGTTAAATCAAAATCAACTTGAGTTGTAGTTACTAAGTTAACCATAAGTTCACCAGTATTAGTGGCTTTTCTAATAACTAAATGTCTTAAGTAACCTTCTCTTTTCATTACTCTATAATAAGGTAATCCAGTTTTTCTAAAGTAATCTACAGTTGTTTTAAGAACAGTTCTAAAATCTTCATCAACTATCATACAGCTATCAACAGTTAATACACCAAAAGACTTACCTTTCATATGCATTCCTAAAGTAAGCTCTCCGCCTTTTTCTAAATCACCAAAAGTGAATTCCATCTTATTTCTATATTCCCAGCAATTTTCGCTACCTTTTACTCCAAGATACATTCCCATTGGTAAATCTCTAGCCTCAAAAAGTTCGCATATTTCATCACTTAAAAACTCTAATTGCTTTTCATAAGTTAAATTTTGTGAACTACATCCTCCACATACTCCAAAGTGAGGACATGGTGCTGGTATTTCATATTCAGCTCTTTCAATAACCTCTACAAGCTTTGCTTCAGCATATTCATCTCTCTTTTTCTTAACTGTTGCTTTTACTGTTTGGCCTGGAAAAGCTCCTTTTACATAAATCTTCTTTCCTTCACACTCTGATATTCCTGTTGATGGGAATTCTAAGCTATTTATCTTTAATGTTAACTGACTTCCTCTTTTCATCTTGTACTCCAATCTTTATATTTTAATTATCTTTTTAAACTTCCTATTAAGTTATTCAATAATATTTAAATATAATATTATATCTTAACTCTAGCTTTTAATATTATACCTTAAAACTAAAAGAAAAACACCTCTATAATTATATAGAGGTGTATCACATATTATCTGAAGATAAATTTCTTTCCTAAAGTTTTTCCGTGTAAAAACTCTTGCATTACTGGGTAATAGAATATATTACTTATAATATACGTAATTAAAAATACTTCTTCTCTCATAGCAATTTTATACCCAAATAATCTTATTACTAAACCAAATATTCCAAAAATAAGCATTGCTAATAGCATTACAAATATTTGATCTAATACTCCACTTAATATAACTTTAGTATAGTGTAATAACTTGCCATCACTTTTAATTTCTTCGTCTCTAATAAATTCTTTAGCTTCTGCTACTTCTTCTTCAGCTAAATAAACTTCAGCCTCTTCTAATTCTTCACCTGATAAAGTTATATCTTTATCATCAACTTGGCCTTCACCCTTATTTAACTTTTCTTCATTGTTATTCACCATTTCTACCTCCATAGGACTTATATTTATAATTAAAGCTTATTATTTACTTAAAGTTATATACTCTACTTTCTAATTTATAGAACAAAAAGTCATCTGTTATGGTTATTGTTTCTTTTAAACCATCAAGATTGTTTTCAATTGTTTGTATTTCATCTCCAGTTCCATTTTTAATTATGTCATATATTTGCTTATCTAATTCAGTATAATCCCTTTCATAATTCCCTGTAAAAGCTTGTGAAAATGCAGCTAAAGATAAATTTTCAAATTCAAACTTTTGTCCTTCTAATATAGTTTTTCTATCTAAATTATAACCCATCTTCATTTCTAATTTTCCACTTGCTAAATCAGACCCATATTGTTTAAATCCAAAATACATACTTTCTAATCTCTCTGCTTCTGGAATATCTAAATATACATATGTATCATTAGTTGACTCACCATTTTCTTCTTTTATTTCATTTTCAGTTACCTCATATTCTAATGAATATCCTTTTGCTGTTGATTCAACACTTGCTAATGCTTTATCAAATAATGACTTTACTTCGTCTCTACTATAATCTTCTGACCATGTTCCTGACAAAATATCAGTATCTTCAATTGCTATTTTTGAATTATCACTTGCTATATTTTTATTTTCTGTATTATTATTTGAGCATCCTACAACACTAATAGCTAAAACTGTACATAATGCTAAAGCTATTACATTTCTCTTCATGTTGTTTCCCCCTATATCTTTATTAGCATAATATTATGCTTTCCTAAATCCTATTAATTATAACATTAATACCCTTTCATTTAAATGTGTTTATTAACATATTTATTTAAAATTCACATTAAGAATTATATTTTTATATTATTTTTTATTTTTTCAAAAGTTTTTTCTCCTATTCCATCAACATTTTTCAATTCATCTATTGTTTTAAATCCACCATTCTCTTCTCTATACATAATAATAGAATTAGCTTTTACATCACCTATACCTGGAATATCTTTAAGTCTATTTAAATCAGCTGTATTAATATTAATTTTACCATCATCAATTTCTATTTCTTGAATTTCATTAATTTCTATGTTCTCATTACTAACTGAATCATTAATATTTCTAATTACTATAAGCTCATGATTGTTTATTTCCTTTGCCCTATTTATATTAGAAATATCAGCTTCATTTGTTAATCCTCCAGCTGCTTCTATTAAATCTTTAATTATACTTCCTTCATTTAAACTATATACATCAGGATTAATGACCTCACCTTTAATTTCTACTACAATTATATTTCCTACTTGTTGATTAATATTGGTATTATTAATTATTAAACTTGAATCTTCTTTAAATATTTCATCCTTACTACTATTAGTTTTTTGCTCTTCATTATAATTATCATTTTCCTCAATAAAAATATTATTCATATATTCATCTTTAAAAACATTACTTTTATTCTTTCCATATGTCATTAATGAAACTATAAGAAGTAATATTAATACTACTGTTAAACCTATTGTTTTTTTCTCTTTAAATATATTCTTTAATTTCTCTTTCATATTATCCATTTATTCACCTACTTATTAATCTCATTATAATTATTAACACAAATTCCATATATAAACTTATTATATAAATATATATATGGAATTATTTCACCTTTTTTGATAAACTAAATAAGTAAACTATGAAATATAGGGAGAGAAAAATGAAGAAAAGATTATTCAAAAAGTTTGCTTTAGTATTTTTCTCAGCAATTTTGTTGTTAAATATTACTTCAGTAAACACCTTTGCCTTTCCTAATATATGCTCTGAAGGAGTATATCTTATGGATGCAAAAACTGGTCAAGTACTATATGAAAAAAATTCTGATGTTCAATATATGCCTGCATCAACCACAAAAGTAATGACAGCAATAATAGCATTAGAAAAATGTAATCTTACAGATCAAGTTACTATAGGAGAAAATCCACCCAAAGCTGATGGCTCTTCCATAGGGATAGAACAAGGCGAAGTTTATACAATTGAAGAATTACTTTATGGATTGTTATTAGAATCAGGAAATGATTGTGCAGAAGCAATTGCAGAACATGTTGCAGGTTCAATTGAGGAATTTGCCAAGCTTATGAATGAAAAAGCTAAAGAATTAGGAGCAACAAATACCTCCTTTAAAAATCCAAGTGGGTTAACAGAAGACGGACATTTAACAACGGCTCATGATTTAGCTTTAATAATGAGGTATGCTTCTCAAAATCCAGACTTTGTTAGGATTTCACAAACACCATCATATTTTTACGAAAATCATCCTTATTCAAATGGAAATGAAAAGTGGGCTTCAAATCATAATCCTTTATTAAAAGAAAATTCAGCATATACTTATAAATATGCTTATACAGGAAAAACTGGATATACAGTAGCTGCAAATCATTCATATGCTGCAGTTGCAGTTAAGGATGATCAAGAAATAGTAGGTGCATTTTTAAATGCTACTGATAAAGATGGTCTATATACTGGAGTTGGCCAATTATTTGATTGGGGATTTGAAAACTTTAAAACAGAAAAAATAGTAACAACTGGTGATAAATTAGATGATTATCAAATAGATGATTCAACTACTATTCCATTACTTGCTGCTGATGATGTTTATTATACCTTCAATCTTGCAAATGGAGAAAATATCGATAATATTAACTTATCAGTTACTTATGAAAATAAAGATTTAAGTAAAACATCTATAAAAAAAGGTGAAACACTATTTAATGCTTCACTTTTAATTAATGGCAATAAGATATGTGATATAAAATTAGATAGTGGTGAATCTAGAAAATATACAGCTGAAGTAGCGGTTAAAAATACTGTTAATTCTATTACTAATAATAAGTATTTTATTCCTGGAGTAATAACAGGTATTATTTTAATAATTATTATAATTATCATTATTCTTTCAATACGTAAAAGAAAGAGAAGAAAAAGATTTTTAGCAAGACGTTCTTATATAAGAAATAAACATAATTTTTAATAAAAGAGTCTGCCTTTAAGGCAGACTCTTTTATTGAAATAATTATTTATATTATAATTTTTTCTTAACTCTCTCTTAGATTTTCTAAAAGTGCTCTTATATCTTCAGGTAAATCGGCTCTCAATTGAAGATATTCTTTTGTTCTAGGTGATTTAAAGTTTAATCCATATGCATGAAGTGCCTGTCTTGAAATTAACTGAGCATCTTCCTCAATTCCATATAAAGTATCTCCATAAATAGGATGTCCTAGATGACTTAAATGAACCCTTATTTGATGTGTTCTACCTGTTTCTAATAAACACTCAACTAAATCAGCATTTTTTAATCTTTCTACTACTTTATAATGAGTTATACTCCTTTGTCCTCTTTCATCTACAACTCTTCTCATATTTCCTTCAATTTCAGGCCTATAAATTGGCTTATCTATAGTTCCCTCCATTTGCTCCATATGCCCATGGACTAATGCTAAATATCTTTTTTCTATTCCATTTTGTTGCATATCTTTTGATAACTCCATATGAGCATACTGATTTTTAGCAATTATTATTAACCCAGATGTATCCATATCAAGCCTACTAACAAGTCTTACAATACAGTCTTGGTTAGTTTCTTTAAAATAATATAACAATGCATTTGCTAATGTTCCTGATTGATAACGCTTAGTAGGATGAACTACCATATTAGGTCTTTTATTCACCACAATAATATCGCTATCTTCATATACTATTTCTATCTCTATTTTTTCTGGCTCTATATTTTGACTTTCTTTCTTTTTAAGATTAATCAAAATATTATCATCAGCCTTTAATACATAATTCATTTTAACTGGATTATTATTTACTAATATTCTTTTATCTAAAGCAGCACCCCTAATAAGCCTTGATGATAACCCCATCTCTTCTTTTAAGTATTCTCTTATCTTTATTCCATCAAAAGCCTTATCTACACACTTCTCTAAAGTACTCATGTTTTCCTCCCTAAAGTTAAGAGTTAAACTTAAAGTTATTATATCACTCTTACTAACTTTAAGTTAATTAATTAAATGTTAAATAATCTTCTCCAATAATAATTATAGCATCATAGTTTTCGTATTCTTCTTCTTTATTTTTAGAAAGATCATTAATTCCTGTATCCTCACTTAATAGCTTTTTAAGCTCTTTATCATTAGATAATATCTTAGATTCTTTCGATTTATCGTAATTTCCTACGCTAACATTTGTGTATCCTAGATTCTCTAATTCTATACTTAAATTGCCTGCTAATCCATTTACCCTAGTAGCATTTAAAACCATTATAGAATAACCACTTCTGTTTGCACTCTTATTAGCTTCACTTGTTATCTTTAATGATTCTAATAAACTTTGATTATATGATGGATTCATAACTAGGAAATCTTGTCCATAAATTCTTTCATTATCACCTTGTAAAGTATTCATAGAAATCCCTTCATTTTTTACCATCTTCAATCCATAGTAAATCATATCACTACCAGACATATTAGTTACTATATTTTCTTTAACAGCCTTAAGAATACTTGGAATCTGTGTTATAATTTCTGGACTAGTGCATTTTTCAATTACTTTAGCTATAAATGCCTGTTGATTTTTAATTCTCCCTAAATCACCTTCTGCAAGTCCAGTTCCATCATTATTTTTTCTCCATCTAAAATATTCTTCTGCCTTTTGCCCATCTAATAATACTGTTTCACCAGCATTAAAATGTATATGTAAATCCTGTGCATCATCATCATAATACATATCTCTATCTATATACATTTCAACTCCGCCAATAGCATCAATTAAATTTCTAAAAGCCGCATAATCTATTTCAACTAAATAATTAATTTTTACATCTAAAAGATTTTGAACTTGTTCTATAACTTCTTCTTCCCCACCTAAAACATAGGCAGCATTTATCTTCCAATAAGGAATTTTATTTCCTTTACCATCTGTTGCATTCTCTACCTCTATTAATGTGTCCCTAGGTATTGAAACAACGTTTATATTATCTGTACGCGGGTTATAGTTAATCATCATCATAGTATCAGTTCTTCTTGCTGATGAATTTGAAGTATTTTCTGCATCTCCTATATCCATCCCCAGTAATAATATATTCACTGTTTCATTTGAACTTGGCTTAACTGCAGATATAATATCATTGTTATTAAGCGATGAAATAAATGAAAATAAATATACTCCAACTAATGCAACAAGCACAACTATTGTTAAAATAAAAGCTGTAATTGCTCTCTTTATAATAGTTGACTTTTTCTCTTTTCTCTTAAGTCTTTGTTTAATTTCAAGCTCTTCTCTTGGACTTAATTGCCTCGATCCCTTCCTGGCATTATGTTTCTCACTTTTTTTATTTCCTGCCATTACCCATCCCTCACCTTATAAACTAAATCTATAATTGTATTTACTTATTATTATACAATAAATAATTTCTTGCTTTAACAGAATTTATATCTACTGCACAGCCCTGGTTTAATAAATACATAGTTGTATGAGTTAATGCTTTTAACATGGCTTCATCTAAGTTCTTGCGAGAAATATCTCTAATCTCTTCTACTCCTTCAAATTTTCTTGAAGGTTCAATTAAGTCAGCTAAATATATTATCTTTTCAAGTTTACTCATATTCTCTTTTCCAGTAGTATGCCATCTCATTGCACTTAATATTTCTTCATCATCTATTTCAAAAATTTTTCTTCCCAAAATAGGTGCAATTATTGAATGCCATAATTCTTTAGTATTTTTTTCATCTACTGATAATAAAATATTTTCATCTTTAATTATTTTTAGCATTTCCTCACTACTCATATTTTTTGCTGCGTCATGGCAAAGTGCAGCTATTTCAGCCTTTCGAACATCTTCATTATAAATATTCGCAAGCTCAACAGCAGTTTTTACTACCCCTAAGGTATGACCATATCTAGATGGTTTTAAATTATCTTTTAAATAATCTTTTATTTCATCTACTCCCCACATTTTACTCTCTCCTATATAAATTATTTTCACTTATATACTTCATTACTCCTTCTGGTAAGAAAAAGTCTACCCTTCTTCCTTCAGCTATTCTTTCTCTAATCATTGATGAAGAAATATCTATATTGGCTACATCAAGTAATATTATTTTAGCATTGTATTTTTCCTCTAATTTAGATTTTTGCAATTCTAAAATATCTTTATTATATTCTCCTCTATTAAAAGCAACAAAAGTGCAATTTTTTAATACTAAATCAGTATTTCTCCACTTTTCTATATCCATTAATGAATCTGCACCTGCAATAAAAAATACTTCGCTAACATCATCTAAACTTTTCAAATACTGTAAAGTTTCATAAGTATAACTATACCCATTCTTCTTTATTTCATAATCACTAATTTCAAAGCCTTCATAACCTTCTATAGCTTTTTTAACCATATCATTTCTATACTTAGAGTCTATTACCGGACTTTCTTTTTTATGTGGTGGATTACCAGCTACCATAAATATGACTTTATCTAACTCTAAAACTTCTTTGGCTTCATATGCTATATATAAATGTGCTAAATGTATGGGATTAAATGTTCCCCCCATCATACCATATCGTTTCATAACTAGTTATTTTTTCCTTGTGGTAATTCTATTTTAGGTTTCTTTTCAGATTTCTTATATAATACAATCTTACTTCCTATCGCTTGAACACCTTCACATCCAATAGCTTTGCATATTTCATCTGAGACTTCTCTAGCTGCTAAACCACTGTTTTCTAAAACTTTTATTTTAATAAGCTCTCTAGCTTCTAATGCTTCTTTTAATTGTCTTAAGAATGTTTCTTCAACACCATTCTTTCCAATTTGGAATATTGGACTCATAGTGTTTGCAAGTCCTCTTAAGTAAGCTCTTTGCTTTCCTGTTATCATAAAATTTCCTCCTATAAAATGTACTCGAATTCGAAGTCATTTAATCTAACCATGTCTCCATCTTGTACGCCCATCTCTCTAATTTGTTGTAATACTCCCTTATTATTAAGTACCTTATGGAAGTATCTTAATGAATCTGCATCATGAATATTTACAGATGCAAGTAATCTATCAACGAATGATCCAGTAACAACGTAAGTGTTGTACTCTTCACCTTCTTCAACGTTAATTTCATATGTGAATCTCTTTTCTTGCTCAACATATCTTTCTTCATCTGGAATTTCTAAATCCATTACTGGAATTTCTGTTAACATCTTACCAGCTTCTTTGATAACTTCTTCAACACCAGATTTTGTAGCTGCAGACATTTTAAATACTTTATCGAATCCTAATTCATTTACTTTCTTCTTGAAGTCCTCAAAAACTGATTCATCATAAAGCATATCTGCTTTATTAGCTACAACTATTTGTGGTCTATCCCAAAGCTTTACAGAATACTTCTTAAGTTCTTCATTAATAGTAACGAAATCTTCAAAAGCATCTCTTCCCTCAACACCTGAAATATCAACTACATGAATTAATAATCTAGTTCTTTCAATATGTCTTAAGAAATCAAGTCCTAATCCAACACCTTCAGCAGCACCTTCAATTATTCCTGGAATATCAGCCATAACAAATGAATTTATTCCTTCAGCTTTAACAACACCTAAATTTGGCTTTAAAGTTGTAAAGTGATAGTTTGCTATCTTTGGCTTAGCAGCTGTAACAGTTGAAAGTAATGTTGACTTACCTACATTAGGGAATCCAACTAATCCAACGTCAGCAAGTAATTTTAATTCAAGAGTTAATACTCTTTCTTCTGCTGGCATACCTGGTTCTGCGAAATGTGGTGCCTGTCTTGTTGGTGTACAGAACTTGCAGTTTCCTTTACCACCTTTTCCACCTCTAGCAATAACATATGTGTCATCTTTATGTGAAAGGTCAGCAATAACCTTATTACTTTCGAAATCTCTAACAATAGTTCCCATTGGAACTCTTATGTATAAGTCTTCTCCGTCCTTACCATAACATTTTGAACCTGATCCATTTCCTCCAGATTCAGCTATAAACTTTTTCTTATATTTGAAATCTAAAAGTGTTGTTAATCCTGTATCAACAGTGAATATAACGCTTCCACCTTTTCCTCCATCTCCACCATCTGGTCCTCCAAGTGGAACATACTTTTCTCTTCTAAATGTAACTGCTCCATTTCCACCAGCACCTGATCTAACTAATATCTTGGCTCTATCTATAAACATAGTTACTTTCCTCCTTGTAACTTTTTTTAATGTTAAACATAATAATCTATTTTTATTATTCCATAACATATATATTTTATAATAGTATATATAAATTATATATCTATTACAAGAATAAAAGCACCCTTACGGGTGCTTTTACCTATATAAATATAATTATTCAGCTATTTCTTCAACGCTTACTGGGTAAACAGAAACTTTCTTCTTGTCTCTTCCCATTCTTTCAAATCTTACGATTCCGTCTTCTTTAGCAAATAAAGTGTCATCTCCACCCTTACCTACGTTTAGACCTGGGTGAATCTTAGTTCCTCTTTGTCTGTAAAGGATGTTTCCAGCTAAAACGAATTCTCCGTCAGCAGCCTTAGCACCTAATCTTTTAGATTCAGAGTCTCTACCATTCTTTGAACTACCTACCCCTTTTTTGTGGGCAAATAATTGAAGGTTCATCATTAACATACTCATTACACCTCCTCGAATTTTATTTTTATATATTTATTCCGTCTATTTTTACCAAAACTAGCGTCAAGGGACATAATTAAACTTTCTAAACTTTTTTCAAAGGTTAAAAGTAATATCTGTCCTCGTTCAATATCTTCATCATTAAGATTATGTAAATTCAGTGATAAAAATCCATCATTTATTTCATACTTTACTGGTAGCTTTAAAACTTCCTGCATGCCTATTACAGCACTTTGAGATAAAACCGAAACACTATTACAAATCATGTCATATGCATCACCTGTAGTGCTTTCTATTTCTTCTCTAGATAAAGCATGACCTTCAATCTTAAATCCAAGCGATATATCTTTTTGTTTAAATATAATAATCTTAATCATATCTTAAAATTAAGCTTCGATTTTTTCGATTACTAATTTAGTGTAAGGTTGTCTGTGACCAGTCTTCTTTCTGTAGTCCTTCTTAGGCTTATACTTGAAAACAGTGATCTTCTTAGCCTTACCTTGAGCTGCTACCTTAGCAACAACTTTAGCTCCTTCAACTACTGGTGCACCAACAGTTAAAGTTTCTCCGTTAGAAACAGCTAAAACTTCTGTTAATTCGATTGTAGAGTCAACTTCAGCGTTTAATTTTTCAACGTATATTACGTCTCCTTCTTGAACTCTGTATTGTTTTCCTCCAGTTAATAATACTGCGTACATTCTAAAAACACCTCCTCTTAAACGGTCTCGCCAATGTAGGTACAAAGATTTAACTTTGTTTTTAAAAAACCCGTTATGTGCGGTTTACAAATGACATTTTATCATATAAAGTTACATTTTGTAAAGAAATTTATTATACTTTTTCAATTGTTTTAATTTTGTACTTTTGGTAATTTTCTTTTTGTGATACAAATATAAGTGGCTCAACCCTGTACCCCTCTATATCATACACAAAATTCAAATAAACCTCTTTATCTAATCCATCAATATTTTTTAAAAATTTAACTATATCCTCTTTGATGTCATCTTCATAATTCTTATCAATCTCTATGTAAAAATCCTTTATTGAATTTTCATTAGAGCATTTTATTATTTCATTTCTAATAAGATTTTCAATATATGATAATTTTAAAAGGAATCCATTACTTTTACATTTTCTACAAGGCTCTTCTAGATATTCATAAATAGATTTTCCTTTTCTTTTTCTACTAATTTGAATTAAATCAAGTTCAGTAAATGGAAATACTTTAACATTACCTTTATCAGCTTCTAGAGATTTTTTTAATGCTTTTATAACGGGCACTTTTTGATTTTCATCTCTCATATCAATAAAATCAACTACTATGATACCACTTAAATTTCTCAATCTAATTTGTCTTCCAACTTCCTTAGCTGCTTCTAAATTAGTTTGCATTATAGTCTTATTAAAATCTCTTCCCTTGATATTTTTCCCACTATTTACATCTATAACATACATTGCTTCCGTTTTATCAATAACAATATATCCACCACATTGTAAATTCACTTTTTTATGTCTTAGTTTAAGTATTTCCTTTTCTATTCCACTATAATCAAATAATGTTCTTTTACCTTCATAAAATTTAAATTCAAAATTATTATTTCCTTTAGTTAATCCCTTAATATTTTCAAAAAATTCATCATCATCAGCTGTTATACTAGTTTTTCTATCATCTAATTCTTCAAAAAACCTAATTATCATGCTATTTGATTTTATTTTTCCAATAGTTGTTGAGTATCTAAGCTTCTTTTCCATCTCTTCTTTTTTTTCTAATAATGAATTTAATTCACTTAGCAATTCCTCATTAGTTGCAGCTTTTGATTCTGTTCTAAAAACTATTTCTACACCTTTAATAGGTTTAGTAAGATTTATTAGTCTTTGTCTTTCTTCTAAGTCAGAAATCCTTTTAGATATAGTAATTCCTTCTACTCCCATAGTTAAAACAATATATCTACCAAGTATATTAACTTTATTGCTAACTTTAGCACCTTTATTACCTAAAGGTTCCTTTAAGACTTCTACTAAAATTTCTTGACCCTTCTTAATTCCAACCCTTTTAAGTTCTTCACTATAATACATGTAGGCTTCTTTATCTAATCCAATATCTAAAAATATTGAGTTAATTCCTGGAATTATATTCTTGACTCTAGCCTTATAAATCTCTCCAATTTGCGGTTCATTAGTTTCCCCTTCAACGAGGCATTCTACCAATTCACCATTTTCTTTTACTGCTATTCTAATTAATTCTTCTCTCTTCTCAACAAAAATTTCTCTCATATTAAAACTACCTTAAATTCCCTTATATAAAGGAACATATTTATTATTTTTTAAAATATACATCTCTTCTCTTTTAATATTGACGAAAGAATCAGGGTTAATTTCTGATACCTTTCCTTTTAAATAAGTAACTAAAAGATCAGCCGAAAGATTTTCTCTACTTCCTGTTGCTATTAAAGTATTTAAAATTAACTCATTATCTTTTACCCAGTACTTAAACTCTTTAACTAGCGGTTTTATATCAGTAAGCTTTTCACCTTTTTTAGTTTTCTTTACAATTTCCCATTTAGATTCATTAAGAGTTTTACCCATTTCTTCTTCTACTTTAGAAGTTCCATTAAGTTTTACCTTAATTGTATATCTAGCTCCATCTAAAAGTGCCATTGCTTGAGGCAATCTCTTAACATTTTCTATTATTTCAACTGGTGTTGCATGTAAAAACTTAATTGTAGGAGGAGCACTTTCATTTAACTTTTCTATTACTTCTCCTACTCCTAGAGATTCTGTTAAAACTAAATCTAAATACTCACCATCTGAATAAACTCCAACTGAAAGTGGTTGCGCTATAGATAATGCCATATGTGGATTAAATCCTTTTGAATACTCAACAGGTAATCCTGATCTTTTTATTATTCTTTGAATAGTTCTCATTAAATCTAAGTGTCCAATAAACTTAATATCAGCACCTTTAGTAAATTTAATTACGTATCGCACCTTCAAAACACTTCCCTTCTTTAAAGTTTACATTTATTCCGCATCCAGTACATCCTTCTAAACAATTTCTTGTAAGCTCTGCTCTCTTAGCCTTTTCATTTTCTCTTTCAAGATATTTTCTATTAACTCCAATATCTATGAAATCCCAAGGAAGCACTTCATCATATCCTCTTTCTCTATATACATAGAAATCAGCATCTAAATTACATTCTTCCATAGCTTCTTTCCATATTTCCATATTGAAGTATTCTGACCATCCATCAAATTTAGCACCTTTTTCAAATGCTTTAATTAAAACATCACAAGTTCTTCTATCTCCTCTTGCAAATACAGCTTCCATAAATGAAGTTTCTTGTTCATGATAGTTATAAACTATACTTCTTGATTTAATAGCACCTCTAACAGCTTTAATTCTTTCATCTACTATTTCTGGTCTAGCCATTGGAGCCCATTGGAATGGAGTAAATGGCTTTGGAACTAATATAGATGTACTTACCGTAATCTTTAATCCCTTATTTCTAACATCCTTTGGAATGCCAAAATAAACATCAGCCATCTTTTCTGCTAACTCACCAATTCCTGCCGCATCTTCAGTAGTTTCATAAGGAAGTCCTAATATGAAGTATAACTTAATAGTACTCCAACCTGATTCAAAAGCACTTTTTGCTGCTTCTAAAATTCTCTCTTCAGTTAACCCCTTATTTATTATGTCTCTCATTCTTTGAGACCCTGCTTCTGGAGCAAAAGTTAAACCTGTTTTTCTAACTTTTTGAATTTCTTTAATTAAATCAACAGAGAAAGCATCAACTCTAATAGATGGTAATGCTATACCAACTTTTTTAGCTTCGTGCTCCATAACTAAACTAGATATTAAGTTTTGAATATTTGAATAATCACAAATACTTAATGAAGCTAATGATACTTCATCATATCCAGTAGCCTTAAGAGCCTTTCTTGCTTGTTCTAATAAAGTATTTGTAGTCTTTTCTCTAACTGGTCTGTAAATCATACCAGCTTGGCAGAATCTACATCCATTTGTACATCCTCTAGCTGTTTCTAAAACAACCCTGTCGTGAACTATATCAGTATATGGAACAATCATTTCATCTGGGAATGATACAGCATCAAAGTTATTAACTATTCTTTTCTTAACTTTTGCAGGAACATCTTCATATTTAGGAGTAAATTCTTTTATAGTACCATCTTCATTGTAAGTTACATCATATAATGAAGGTACATAAATACCACCAATTTTTGATATTTCTCTTAAGAACTCCTTCTTATTAACTTTTCCATTAGCTTTATGTTTTGCATATACCTCTAAGACATCGTTCATCATTTCTTCACCTTCACCAATTTCGAAGAAATCTACAACATCATATAAAGGTTCTGGATTATAAGCACAAGGACCTCCAGCCATAATTATCGGCTCTTCTTCTCCTCTTTCGCTAGCTCTAATAGTTATTCCTGACATATCAAGCATATTTAATATGTTTGTATAACTCATTTCATATTGAAGAGTAAAGCCTAACATATCAAACTTATCTAATGGTGTTTTAGTTTCTAGAGTAAATAACTTTATGTCATTTTCTCTCATTAATGTTTCCATATCTGGCCATGGTGCAAAAACTCTTTCGCAATATGTATCTTTTCTTTCATTTATAGTATGATATAAAATTCTTGTTCCTAAATGCGACATACCAACTTCATATACATCTGGGAAACAAAAAGCAAATCTTATATTAACATTTTCAGGATTTTTTATAACTTGATTTAATTCTCCACCAACATATCTTGATGGTTTTTCTACTTTACATAAAATATCATCAGTTATCTTATTCATAGGTACCCTCCTTTAATTAAGTTAATAGTTAATAGTTTTAAGTTAGTAGTTAATGAAAAAATTCAGCTTAAGCCGAATTTCTCACTACTACTAACTTTTAACTCTTAAATCTTAACTTCTAACTATCTAACTGCTATTCTAGCATAATCATTATTAAAAAGTAAACTAATACCCATCCTTATTTCTTAAACCAAAGTATTCCTCTAAAGTAATATTACCATACAACTTTAACGCCTCTATTAATTCGTCTTCATTCATAATAAATACTACCTTTAAATCATCATCTAATACATAAAATATATTAAATCTATTTTTATCTACCATTGACATAACATTTGCAAGTCCTTGCTTGTAGTAAACTGATATACTTTTGTTTTCAATATATTTATTTCTCAACAATTTATTTCTTTTCACAAATATATTTCCCATCAATATATACATGGCAGATTTTTCTTCACTTCTTGTAATTAAACATATAGCAATTGAAGCAATAAGTATACTTACATTTATTACGCCACTATATGCAAATACAATTATAAAAATAACTAATAATATAACTCCTATCGTATAACTTATTTTAGAAATTATATCATTAGCTCGTCTATACAATATCTTTTGAGACAATAATATTTCTAATACTCTTGCCCCATCTAGTGGATAAGCAGGAAGTAAATTAAAAAATAATAAACTTATATTAATATTAATCATTTTATCTATCAATATATTATTACTTGCAAAACCAATACACCAAAATATACATATAATTATAAAGTTAGCAAAAGGACCTGATAAATAAATTTGTAGTTTTTCTTTTTTATTTAATTCATCTATATTAGCAAACTGAGCACTTGTTCCATATATATGAATCTGAATATCATTAAACTTACAGCCTTTTCTTTTTGCCACTAATATATGCATTCCTTCATGAGCAAGTATACTTATAAATGCTAAAATAATTGAATTGTTAAAGCTTAAAAGTATAAAAAATACTATGAATTCTGCTAAAACACTTCTTTTCCATCTATCCATTTACCTCTCCTTCTTAGTCAAACCATTAGTAAAACATCAACCTCCTTAATACAATTGCATAAACTGAATTCTTATCTTAAGACAAAGTTTTAAACTTTCCTTAATTTTAGAATTCATTATACCCCAAGCACACCTAGTCTATTGTCCCGTCCATTATTATATCCAACCTAAACAAGTGGGAGTATTATACCAACTAACCATTTGATAAACATTAAAAATCAACCTTATCCCCACCTAAACTTGTTTTTATGTAATTACTTATTTTATTAACTATTTTTGACAAATCAAAGTTTTCTACTTCTTGTTCAACTTGGCTATAAGTTGTATCATTAATTACTGCTTTTACATTTTCATATGCCCCTGTTTGACCTGGTGCATATTTCAAATAAAAGCTTGCCATCAACATAAAAATAACTACAACTAATTGATAAATAAAAACATTAGACATACTTGAAAAGAACTCTTTCTTTTTTCTTTTATTATTGTTATATCCATATAGTTCTTCAAATGAATTCCTTGTGTATACTGGTGAATTATTTTTCTTCACATTTTTATTTTGTAAACCTTGATAGTAATTTTTATATTGCGAATTATAATTTCCCATTTCTACCTCCCTAAAAAATTGATTATTAAATTATATTTTACAACTAAAAAAAATATGCAATATATTGTGTTACAACATATTGCATATCCTGATATCTAAAAATTAAGTTTTGTTTTTCTCATTCCTACATTTATAACTAATCCTAATGATAATATTGTAGTTAATAGCGAACTTCCTCCATAACTAACTAATGGAAGAGTTATTCCCGTTATAGGCATTAACCCTATAGTCATACCTATATTTTGCCATATTGCAAATAAGAAGTATGCTACCATCCCCGTTGCTATAATTCTACCAAAAATATCTTTAGAATCCCGTGCTATATTAATCATCCTTGAAATCAATATTCCATATAGAGTTAATAAACAAATTGCGCCAAAAGTTCCCCATTGCTCACAAACTTGAGTAAATATAAAGTCTGTTTGAATTTCTGGAACATATTGTGATGAATACCCTCCAGTTCCATCATTAGCTAACGAATTCAAGCTTCCAAAAAATCCACCTGATCCAACTGCTATAAGAGATTGTCTCAAATGATATCCTGAATCTGATGAATCTGCTTCTGGGTTCTGAAATGATGTAATTCTTCTCTTTTGATAATCTTGAATTAATCCTGAATTCCATACTAGAACTATTCCTAATATTAGTGCCCCTAGACCACCTAATATTATTCTATTATCTAGACCGCCAATAAAGAACACTCCTAAAACCATAAAGAATAATACCATCGTCATACCCATATCAGGTTGAATAACAATAAGTCCTGCAGGTATTATTGCATAAAAAGCTAATATACAGAAATTTTTAAAATTATTTATTTCTCCTTCCATATCATCTAACTTTTTACCCATCATCATTATTGTCCCAATTTTTGCAAGTTCTGCCGGCTGGAAAGATAATGGCCCTAACCTTATCCATCCTTGAGCCCCATTAATTGTTGATCCTATTAATAATACTAATACTAATAATGCTATTGATGCCCAATAAAATATTGGTGTAAATGCCTTAATAATTGAATAGTCTATTGCTACAACAAAATATAATAAAACTAATGATGCCACAAAGAAAATGCTTTGCTTCACAGGAAATAGCATTCCCCCAGCAGATGTTTTCTTTGCTAAATATATATTAACTATGCCAAACATCGTTATTAATATTATCGATATTAGCATCCACTTATCTACCCTTTTCAGTTCTTTCAAACTCATTTTAAACTTTGATAAAGGTATCATAACTTTACCTCCTAGAATTTATACCCACTTATTATATCTTATTTCCTCTTTTTTCTCCATAAAGAATTATACTGTTCCATATAAAATTCATAAAGTTTTAAGAATTAATTTACTTTAATGTTAAATATAAAAATAGTATATGTATTCTAATTTAATCTATGAATTCTTAATATTCTAAAATAAAAAAATGCATCAAAAAATAATGTTAACACAACAATAAGCATAGTAACAAATTTCAACTAACAAGTTGCAAATTAATGAATAAATTCAGCTTAATCTGAATTTGCAAAAACACCCCAAGGTGTTCCAAACCTTAATCTGTCACTTGTCACTTAATAAGCTTGTCATCTGATTAAATCTTTATACATTTTGTGTTAACATTATAATTTTAATACACCTATTTTTTATCTTCCTCTTACATTCTTTATAGGAATATTGGCAATTAGTGCAGGTCCGCCTTCACCTTCAACGTCCTCACTTCTATTTAACGAAATCTCAACATCATTAGCATCTATTTCTATATACTTAGAAATAACCTCTAATATTTCATATCTAATCTTCTCTAAAGTTTCCGGAGCTATATCGCCTCTATCATGAATTAGTATTAATCTCAATCTATCTTTAGCAACTTCTTTTGGTGTAGTCTTATTAGAAAATACCCTTAAAAAATCCATAATGACCAATCCCCCTAATTTTTCTTAAACATTCTTTTTATTGCTGAAAATATTCCGGTAGATTCAGAACCTAACTTAAGTAGTGGAACTTCTTCCCCTGTGATTCTCTTAGCAATATTTCTAAACGCTTGGCCAGATTGAGCTTTATCATCTAAAACTATAGGTTCACCTTTATTAGTAGAAACAGTTATGCTTCTATCATCTGGAACTACTCCTAAAAGCTTAACTGATAAGGTTTCTATAATATCTGAAACATCAAGCATATCTCCCCTTTTTGTCATTTCGTAATTTAATCTATTAACTATTACTGCATGATCTTCTAATCCTTTTGCATCTAATTTACCAATTACTCTATCAGCATCTCTTACTGATGTAATTTCTGGATTTACAACTACAATAGCTTTATCAGCACCTACAACTGAGTTTTCAAAACCTTGTTCGATTCCAGCTGGGGAGTCTATTAATACATAATCAAACTCTTCCTTTAATTTATTAACTAAATCAAACATATCTTGCGCTCTAATATCATCTTTATCTTTTGTCTGAGCTGTTGGTAAAAGACAAAGATTAGGATACCTTTTATCTTTAATTAACGCTTGCTTTAATCTACATCTGTTTTCAATTACATCAATAATTGTATATACTATTCTATTTTCTAATCCCATTAATACATCAAGGTTTCTAAGCCCTGTATCTCCATCTACAACTACTACCCTTTTTCCTAACGCAGCTAATGCTGTTCCTAAGTTTGCAGTTGTTGTAGTCTTTCCAACACCACCTTTACCTGATGTAACAACTATCGAAATTCCCATGTCAATCCCTCCACTTTAGTAAATATATTTATTTGGTAAGTATGGCTCTACTACTATGTAACCATCTTTTATTTTTGCAACTTCTGGATAAGATGGCTTAATACCATCATCTGGCGGTACAGTAAGTATATCTGATATTTGCATTAACTCAGGTTGCATTGAAAATGCAGCTATTATAGATTTTTTATTTCCACCAGTTCCAGCTTTAACATGCCCCTTTATACTTCCAAGAACTATAATATTGCCTCCTGCTGAGACCTCTGCACCATTATTTATATCTCCTATTATAATAATATTGCCAGGATAATCAACCGATTGTCCACTCCTTATTGTTTTCTTGATAAATTTAGTTTTTCCTTCATGAACCCCATTAAAAACTTTAATATTATTAGTTTCCTTCTTTACTTTACTAATATCATCAAAAACGCAATCCTTTATATTTATTTTTTGAAATAATTCACCTTTTAATTTGCTTATATCAGAGTTACTAATATGTTTAAAATTAGCTGTGATTTTTAATATTGAATTTTTATAAAAACCTTTATTAATTGACAAGCTAGATACTAATACTTCGAGCATATCATCAAAGCCTATAAACTTTTCTGTATCAATAGTAATATTTACACCATCTTTGTTCCCTTTTATTTGTATTCTATCATCCTTCATTGGCAATCCTCCACCAATTAATAACTCAATTTAATATTAATTATATCATATAACAACAATTAAAAACATAAAATGCTTCAAACCTTTGTAATTTTTCTGCAAAATATCACTTATTTTTCCAATACATATTATTTATATTAAAATATGTAATCTTTTAAGTAAAGAAAATAAATTAAAATAATAAATTTTACATAAAAAAGAGAACCTCTTTAAAGGTTCCCTTTTAGTCCGCACCAGTTCCACTCTCAACAGGTATATTTAATTCTTGACTACTTCCTTCAGTAGTACCTAAATCCTCTGTACCCTCATTTGTAGCTTCTTTATCAGCTTCAGCTCCTTGTTTGTTATCTGCTGGAGCTCCAACAACATATTTTTGGAACGTTGCTGATGTAGATGCGTAATTCGGATTAATTTGTAATAATTCATCCTTAAAATAAGCTTCATATATAGCTTTATGAACAAATGCACTATTAGCTCCTCTATTACCATCATAAATAGTAGAGAATATTGCAATTTTAGGATTATCCATTGGTGCAAAACTAATATAGTTTGCATATGCCTTTCTTCCTTGGTAATCATATTGTTCTTGTGTACCAAAGTCAGCTGTACCAGTTTTACCTGCAACTTCTATAGGGAAATTAGCAAATAATGCATAGTTAGTTGCATTTGAAGGTGATGTATTAACTCTTCTCATCCCTTCTTTTATAGCTTGTAGAACATCTGATGGAATATCAATTTGATCTAATACCTCAGGAGTGTATTCTTGAATAACTTCTCCATCAGGTGATGTTATTTTATCAACTATCGATACCTTATATCTTGTTCCACCATTAGCTAAAGTCGCAACATAATTTGCCATTTGTAATGGTGTAAATGCATTCATACTTTGCCCAATACCATCTTGAACTATATTTATTGGAGATCTTATTTCAGAACTTTGGTTAACAATAAAATAAGAAATTGCATTTGATACTATTTTAGCCTGTTCATTAACAACTTTTTCAGAATACTCTAAACCTGCATTAGCTAAATTTTCTTTATATCTATCTGATACATTCATTATTTCTTTAACTGTATCAATTATGCTATTGGCATATTCTGTTTGCCCACTAACTTGCTCATTAGTTCCAACCTTTAATAAAGTTTCTTTAATATTATTTTTCAAATTAGTTTTTAATGTTTTTAATTCATCTGAATCAGTACTAATATCCTTTATATCAAAAGGTACAAAGAAATAAGAGTTTTCATAATTACCTGCTTCAAGCGCTGGTACTATAGTATATTTTGCATTTTCTGATAAACTCTTTCTCCATGAAACAAAATTATATGTTTGCCCAAAGTTTTCATAAATTTGAATTCCAGTTGAGGCACTTTTCCCTTGTTCTGCCCCTAGTCCAAATCTCCATGCATAACGAGCAATAGAATCAAGTGCATTAACATCTGCACCATTTTTTATATATAATCTAATTGCAGTTTCATAAAAGAAATAATTCGAAGAAACTTCTAGCGCTTTTCTAACATCTGTAATTCCATGACCTGTCTTTTGGAAGTTTTCAAGTGTTTGACTACCTGTATACTCACTACTCCAAATACCAACGTCATTAACAGTATCTGTTTCACTTATTGCTCCATCCATTAATCCTGCTACAGCTGTTAATGGCTTAAATGTTGATCCAGGTGGTACAAATCCTTGTGTTGCATAATTAAGCATTGATCTTGGATATAAATCATACTTATCAGTTCTTACTCCATCATCATTAACTGGGAAAAGCTCATCTAGCGTTCCAGTCGCTCCAGTACTTTGAATATGTTGTGTTCCGAAGCTCTCATAATCCGGATTAAAGTATTCATTATATTTCTCTGTAGTTAATTCACTTGGAATTGCAAAATCATTAGGGTCAAAATATGGATAACTTGCCATTGCAATTACCCTTCCAGTATTAACTTCTATCGCAACTACAGCCCCTCTATTTGCACTTGCTAAACCTTCTGACTGTAATGTAAGTATCTGATCTTCTAATGCTGCTTGAGCTGCATATTGAACATCCTTATCTATTGTTAAATGAACATTATTTCCTTGATAAGACTCTAATTTAAATAGTTCTTCTGTTGTTCTTCCTTGAGAATTTACTTTTACAGTAGTTCCGCCTTTTGTACCTTTTAATTGATCTTCAAAAGCTGATTCTATTCCAGATACACCAATTAAGTCAGTTGATACATCATATCCCCTTAGTTCATAACTTTCACTTTGAGAACTACTAATAGTAGAAACATATCCAACTACAGCTGATGCTAACGTTCCATATGGATAATATCTAACTGGTTTTAATGTAACATTAATACCTGGCAAATCATTTAATTGTTGATATACTATAAATGCAGTATCTCTATTAATATTATTTGCTATAGTAATATTAGAGTACCCACTAAAACTTCCCATCTTTATAGCATCTTTTATAACAATGTATCTTCTAATATCTTGAATTGAATATTCTTTTAATAAATCATCTAAAACTTCCTTACCAGTAGCATTTTTATACTTCTTTGCTAGTTCACTAGCTTGATCTGTTGTATATCCATCTGGTAATAACAATTTATATAAATCATATGATTTTACAAGATAATAGAATGTGTCTTCTGCCGAGATTTCCATAAGCCTATCGTTAACTTCATTTATTTGATCATCTGTATAATCTCCCTCTTGATCCTCAAAAAGTTTCTTTTCTATATCTTCATTTAACCCTCTATCACGTTTAAATCTTATTTCTAATGTTCTTTTAGCCGACTCACTATCTGCCTTAAACTGAAAATATATTTTGCCATTTTCATCAACCTTAAGTGCTAAATCATCCTGGAATTCTTCTCCTTTTTCTTCCAAAATTTCAAATATCTTGTCCATAGTTTTGTAAAAAGCCTTGGTTGATTCAACTGTTTCCATATATGTTAATGCATATGTTTGCTTGTTAGTCGCTATTACGTTTCCATCAGAATCATAAATATTTCCTCTTGGTGCTTCCTCAGAAAGAAATTTAGTTGAACTTACATCAGCCTTTTCTTTATAATCATCATGCTTATAAACTTGTAAATATAATAACTTTGCTACTATAGTGCCCATAATTATAAACATAATTATATATAAAACAGAGTATCTAGAATTCTTTTTCTTTTTTTTAGGTTTATTTACTATCATTAAAACCTCCATGTATTTCTATCTAAATATTTATCTAGCATATTTAAAATAAATCTATAGAAAAGCATCATACAAATAGTATTTAATACTGCCGATAATAAAGCAACTTTCATATCAATACTTATAGCAAATAATTTAAATATTATAACTACCCCTAAAACCTTTAAAGTAGAAATAAATAACGCTATTAAAATTGGAACAATTCTATTTTCTTTAAATATACTTTCTCCAATTTTAGCACATAAAAGGCATAATAAAGTGTTTAAAAATAAATTAACTCCAAATCCTGAAAAGAAAAATAAATCCTGAAGAAATCCACTTACTATTCCAATAAAAAGTGCTTCATTTTTACCTCTAATAACTGAATATGCCATAGCAAATACAAATAAAAGACTTGGAAAGGCACCTGCAATTGAATAACTAGGTAATAAAGTATTATCTATAATCAATAATAACACTAATATAATTATTAAATATATCCTCTTCATAGTTCTATTCTCCAATATCAACCTTTTCTTTTGGAACAACAACAAACAATTCTTCAAGCTTATTGAAGTCCACATATGGTTTAACTACAGCTCTTTTCATAATCCCCACATTATCTACTTCTACTGAAATAACTTCTCCAATTCTAATTTCCTTAGGATACATTTCCCCTAATCCAGAAGTTAATATTTTATCTCCTTCTTTAATTGCAGACTCAATTGGAATATTAGATAGTTCTGTTAAATTTTTATTTTTACTATCTGTTATACCTTGTAGAATCCCAGTTGTTTCATCAGTACTTTCAACCATAGCTGCTACTGCAATATTTTCATTTAAAATAGTTTGAACAATAGCAAAACTTGAAGATGCCTTTGTTACTTTTCCAACTAAACCAGCAGGTGTTATTACCACCATGTCCTTTTCAACGCCATCTTTTGTTCCTTTATCGATTATATATCCATTAGATATATTTCCTCCACTATAGCCAATAATATTACATCCTAAATAATCATAATTGGCATTAGTTTGTGAATAATCGAACATTTCTCTTAATCTTGTATTTTCATCTTTCATTCTTTCGTATTCTATTAATTTATTTTCAAGTTCAGCATTTTTTGCTGTAAGTTCTTCATTTTCTTTTTTTACATTAGAAAAATTAATAAAAAAGTCAAAATAACCTTTTACTTTTTCATTTACTGTATAAACAATCTTTTGTAATGGACTAATAACACCACCAACACCACTAGATATAATATTTGAATTACCCTTTATACTTAATACAATTATTCCCAAAAAGGCAACTGACAGTACCACTATAGTTACTGCCAGTTTGTTTTTAAAAGGTTTCATTATTGACCTCTTTGAGTTTTACTTAATTCATCAAAATTATCTAGTGCTTTACCTGCACCTAAAACAACGCAATCTAATGGTGTTTCAGCAATGTGAACAGGCATATTTGTTTCGTGGTTTATTAATTTATCTAATCCTTTTAATAAAGCTCCTCCACCAGCTAGCATTATTCCCTTTTCCATTATATCCGCAGATAATTCAGGCGGAGTCTTTTCTAAAGTAGTTTTAATAGACTCAATAATTGCATAAACTGGTTCTTTTAATGCTTCTCTTATTTGATCCTCAGTTATTGTTACTATCTTTGGAAGTCCTGTTATCATATCTCTTCCTTTAATATCCATTGAGGCATTTTCTTCATCAATCTTATAAGCTGAACCTAATTCCATCTTAATTTGTTCAGCAGTTCTTTCCCCTATCATTAAGCTAAATTCTTTTTTAACATAAGCTATTATTGCCTGATCTAATTCATCTCCAGCAACTCTTAATGATTTGCTCGTTACTATTCCTCCTAAAGAAATAATAGCAACTTCTGTAGTTCCACCACCAATATCAACAATCATGCTACCTGTTGGCTCTCCAACTGGAAGTCCTGCCCCAATTGCTGCTGCCATTGGTTCTTCCATTAAAACTACATCTCTTGCTCCTGCAAATTTAGCTGCTTCTTCTATAGCTCTTCTTTCAACTTCAGTAACACCAGATGGATAACATACTATAATTCTTGGGCTTGTAAACGCACTTTTGCTTGTTACTTTTTCAATTAACTTTTTAAGCATAGTTTGTGCAACCTCAAAATCTGCAATTACACCATCTTTAAGTGGTCTTATTGCTACAATGTTACCTGGTGTTCTACCTATCATAAGCTTTGCTTCTTGCCCAACCGCTAATGGTTTTCTTGTATTACTATTTATCGCTACAACTGAAGGTTCGCTTAATACTATTCCTTTCCCCTTTACGAAAACAAGTGTATTAGCTGTTCCTAAATCTATTCCCATGTCTTTATTACTACTGAAAAATCCCATATGAATTCCCCTTTCGATTATATAATTCCTTTTTCTTTTAAACTAACATATTTATTATTACCAATTATGATATGATCTAACAATCCAATTCCTATAATATTTCCGCATTCCTTTAATCTAATGGTGATATCAATATCTTCCTTACTAGGACTGGGATCTCCTGATGGATGATTGTGACAAACTATTACATTTGCACTTCCCCTTTGAATTGCTTCTTTAAAAACTTCTCTTGGATGAACTATAGATGAGTTCAATGTTCCCTTAAATATGTCTTTAGTTCCTATCACAATATTTTTTGTATTTAATAAAATTAACTTAAATACTTCTTGCTTTAAATTAACCATTTCATTAATTAATAATGATGCAATATCCTTTGGTGATGAAATTTTAATCATCTCTTTTTGAGATTTAAAAGTTCTAATCCTATTAACTAACTCCATCATGGCAATTATTTGGCAAGCTTTCACTTTTTTAATACCTTTAATTTTACTTGCTTCCTCATAACTTACATTTAAAAGTCCGTCTAATCCATCAAGCTCAGCAAGTAATCTACTGCTTAAAGCTATGACATTTTCACCTTTTGTACCTGTTCTTAATAATATAGCTAAAAGCTCCTCATTAGATAAAGTATCAACTCCAAATTGAAGTAACTTCTCCATAGGTCTCTCATTTAATGGTATATCATTTACTCTAATATTATTCGTCATAAATACTCCTTATAAGTAATAATATACCCATTCCCCCTAATTATAAAACATTCTTTATCATCTTGTTTAACAAGTTTAATGGCAATCCAACTACGTTATAGTAACAACCATTTATTTTTTCAACAAATACGCCACCATATCCTTGAATTCCATAAGCTCCTGCTTTATCTAAACATTCTCCTGTGTCTATGTATCTCCATATTTCCTCATCTGAAAGCTCTGAAAAATAAACTTCTGTGTAAAGACATTCACTTTTCATTACTTGCTTTTCATTGTTAATAACTGTAACACCTGAATAAACCCTATGAACATTATTACTTAATAATTTAAGCATCCTAAATGCATCATCTTTATCCTTCGGTTTTCCAAGTATATTATCATCTATAACAACAATTGTATCTGCCCCTATTATTATAGAATCATTAGTACAATTTAATGCTACTGATTTAGCTTTTCCTTCTGCGAGTGTTTTAACATATTTTTCAATGTCTTTACTAACCTCTACTGTCCCCTCATCAAAGTCACTAATCTTTACTTCAAAATCACTTATTATCCTTGATAATAATTCTTTCCTACGATCTGAAGCAGATGCTAATATAAACTTCAAACATATCACATCCTACAGTTATTTATTATTTATTATTCCCAATTAAACGCTAGTCTTACACTTGACTTTAAAATTTAATTTAAACATAATAAAAAAAGAGGTAAAACACTTGCCACCTATCTTTTTTCTAATATAGTTTATCACTTAATAGATGTTCAAACAAGCACTTTCCTCTTTTTATATATGAATTTTTTGTAGAATATTATATATATTCCCTTAAGATTTTCTTAATTTTTTTACAATTATTGATATTTAATGTCATTATTTTTTTTAATTAACTAAAACTCAATAAAATTTTGTATAAATATTGCATTTCGTTTGCTACATCTTCTTTCTTTATTTCAGCTGCCATATCATTAACATGATTTTTTAATTCAGTTAATACATCATTCTTATCACCTTCACTTATTACATCAAGTTCTTTAACCCAACTCTTAAAATCAGATGTATATACTGATTTTACATTATCCTTAAATGCTGTATCTAATATATTTAAGTATCCATTATAAATTCCTGCAATTTGACTTTGTACTTTATCATTTGAATTTAAATCAAATGATACTTTAGCACAATCTATACCACTACTAGTTAAAGTATCCATTATTGATTGTCCTTCTGCTGTTGTATATACTCCAGCTAACACTTTAAACTTATCTGACTCATTATATATAAAGGCTCCATATCCATTCGCTATTTTGTTATATGCCTCTTTTGCGTTATCCTCATTAGCAAAATACCCACATTGAATTGCCATAAAACTTGTATTTATACTTCCTTGTACATTTTCTTGACCTTCTGTACTATTATCAACTGCACTACTAGCTTGAACATCTTCACTGTTATCAGCTGCATTTTCAGCTTCGCTATTATCAATATTTTCACTTTGATTTACCGCTTCAGAATTTGCTTGAGTTTCACTAGCATCATTTAATGGTAAAAAATGAATAATTATATTAGCAAGCATTATCCCAACAATTACAACAAATACACTCATAGCTAAAAATGATAATATAGTTTTTGCAAGTCCACTATTTTTTTTAGTTTTCTTATAGTTATACCTTGTATACCTCACTTTCTCATCCACCCCATCTCTAACTTTCTTAAACTTTTACTTATTACATTACAATATATTCATTATTTATCTTATATATACATAACAAAAAACTTTTAATTCCCATACTAGTTTGTAAATTAAATTGTTTAAATTCAATCTTTTACTTATACTGTACTAAAAATATTTTTTCATAATAATAAAAAATAAAGGCCTAGTTAACTATACTGTGCCAAATAGACACCTTATAATTAACAAGCCTTCATTAAAATAGATTTTAAAATAGAAATTTTTTAAATAGAAATCTAATGATTTTTTATTATCTTATTTCTTTTAATATTCCTAATAAATATTCATAACAATTTTTAACTGATGAAATACTCATATGTTCATCTGGAGTATGTACATCATAAAGATTTGGTCCAAAACTTATCATATCTAAATTTCCAAGTTTTTCATTAAACAATCCACATTCAACCCCTGCATGGATAGCAACAATTTTTGCTTCTTTTCCATACATATCTTTATGAACCTTTTGGCATATATCTCTAACTTTTGAATTAGGATCATATTCCCATCCTGGATAATCAGATGTAGTTTCAAATTTTCCACCTAAAAGTTCTACTATAGTCTTACTTCTTAAAACTATTTCTTCTTTTAATGAAGGAATTGAACTTCTAATTGCTGAATCAAATTCTACCACTCCATCTTTTGTAGTTAGTACTCCTAAATTAGTTGAACTTTCTACTAATCCTTCAATTTCTGTACTCTTAGTATTAATACCATTTGGATAAATGTATAATAAATCTACAACTTTCTTTGTACTTTCATCAGTAAACTCTTTGCATGTTTTAATATCAGTTATTGATGCTTCAATTTTTAATCCTGGATCTTGTGCTCTTAACTCATTTTCAATAATATTATTCCAATTATTTATTACTTCTATTGCAGTATTCTCATCATTAGGATTAACAGCTATTATTGCTTCTGCTTCTCTAGGTATAGCATTATTTTTAGATCCTCCATTTAAACTAACAAGATTAAATTTCACTTCTCTTAATAATCCTTTAAGTACTCTTCCTAATATTTTATTAGAATTTCCTCTTTCCTTAATTATATCCATACCAGAGTGACCGCCTTTTAACCCTGATATATTAATTTTTATTAATTTTTTACTACCAATCTCTTGCTCATCTACTTTTAAAGTAGCTGTGCTTCTTACTCCTCCTGCACAACTAACTAAAAGATATCCTTCTTCTTCATTATCAAGATTGATTAAAATCTTTCCTTGTAAATTTTCTTTTTTTATTGCCATTGCACCTGACATTCCTGTTTCTTCATCTGTAGTTAATAATACTTCTATTGGCGGATGTGGAATGTCATTTGAAGCTAATATAGCCATTGCATAAGCTACTGCTATCCCATTGTCTGCTCCTAATGTAGTATCTGTTGCATATATATAATCATCAACTATTCTTAATTTTAATGGATCTTTTTCAAAATCATGCTCTACCCCATTATTTTTTTCACACACCATATCCATATGACCTTGAATAATTACTGTTGGTGCATTCTCGTATCCTGGCGTACCTGGTTTCTTTATAATAACATTTAATGCTTCATCTTGTATGCTTTCAAGACCTAATTCTTTACCAAAATTCAACAAGTAATCACTTATTCCTTTTTCATTTCCTGATCCTCTTGGAATATTAGAAATCTCTTCAAAATATTGAAAAACCGCTTTTGGTTCTAAATTTTGTAAAATCTTCATTTTTACGTCTCCTTACTGTTTAATTATGTTAAAATAATTATATATCAATTAGTGCAACATAATCTATATAGAACAAATATATTTTATTATTTTATTATTTTATAATTTTTATTTTTGATAAAGTGAGGTGTTTTTATGCAAAAAACTAAAATGATTTTCACAATTGGACCAGCAAGTGATAATGAAGAAACATTAACACAATTTATTAAAATTGGTATGAATGTGGCTAGATTAAACTTTTCTCACGGAACACATGAAACTCATAAAGAAAAAATAGACTTAATAAAGAAAATAAGAACTAATCTCAATACTCCTACTGCAATAATGCTTGATATTAAAGGACCTAAAATAAGAACTCATAATTTTATAAATGATGGAGTTGAATTAAAGGCAAATCAAATATTTGCCTTCAAATGTGGTACAGAAATAACAGGTAATACACAAGAATGTTCTATCTCATATTCCGAATTATATAAGGATGTAAATATTGGAGGAACTATACTAGTCGATGATGGATTAATTAACTTTGAAATTATTGATATAAACGGAAAAGATATAATATGTAAAGTATTAAACGATGGAGTTATCAAAAATCATAAAGGAGTTAATGTTCCTAATGTTAGTATTAATTTACCTTCTGTAACTGAAAAAGATAAAGATGACTTAGTTTTTGGATGTAAGATGGGCGTAGATTTTGTAGCAGCCTCTTTTATTAGAAAAGCTTCAGATATTAAAGAAATAAGAGACCTTCTTAACAAAAATAACGGTAAAAATATTCAAATTATAGCTAAAATAGAAAGTCAAGAAGGTGTAAATAACATTGATTCTATTTTAGAAGTAGCTGATGGAATAATGGTTGCTAGAGGTGACATGGGTGTTGAAATTCCAATAGAAAAAGTTCCTATTATTCAAAAGAAAATCATAAAGAAATGTAATGAAGCTGGAAAAATAGTAATTACAGCAACTCAAATGCTTGATTCAATGATAAGAAACTCTTTACCTACTAGAGCTGAGGCTTGCGATATTTGTAATGCTATTTTTGATGGAACGGATGCAATTATGTTAAGTGGTGAAAGTGCTAGCGGACAATATCCAATCGAAGCAGCTAATACTATGTCTAAAATAGCTAAAGAAACTGAACTTCATTTAGATTATAATTATTTAAATCAACGTTTAAAAGAACCTGCAATGTATGACTTTGCTGAAGCTATTAGTTATTCTACTTGTAGAACTTCTAATGTTCTTAATGCTAAAGCAATTGTTGCAGCAACTAACTCTGGCGCAACAGCAAAACTTGTTTCTAAGTATAAGCCAAAATGCCCTATAATAGCTATTACTCCTCATGAGGAAGTAATGCGTGGATTAAGCTTAAATTTTGGTGTTTATCCAGTCTTATGTCAAGAATTTGCAACTACTGATGACATTTTAAATGAATCAAAGAAGATTGTAGCAGAATTGAACTTAGCAGATAAAGGTGATGACATTATTGTTGCTGCCGGTATGCCAACAAATTATACTGGTGGAACCAACATGCTTAAAATCGAAAAACTTTAGATACTTAATGGAATAACGAAAAAAGTAATGATTTTATGAAAGGGAGGATATAAATTCTTAACGAAAATTATACTAACTCCTGTAGATAATATCATTACTTTTTCTTTTTCACGTTTACCCGTAATTAATTGAATAATCCGCTGAATAGATCTCCTAGTGTAACATCACCATCGTTATCATTGTATTGTAAGTATTCATTTGATCTTTCAACAGCATCTTTAATACTTAAAGAAATTCTCTTGTTTTCTTTATTAACATCAAGAACCTTAACTTTAACCATTTGTCCCACTTCAAGAACATCTGAAGGTTTAGCTATATTTTCATCAGTAATTTCATTGATGTGGACTAACCCTTCAACACCTGGGAATAATTCTACAAATGCACCAAAAGACATAAACTTAACTACTTTACCTTCTAATACATCTCCAGCTTTTATACTATCAGCATGTACCTTCCATGGTTCTTTATCTACATCTTTTAATATTAGTGAAACTCTTTCATGTTCAGCATCTACATCACCTACAAATACTGTAACCTTATCGCCTTCACTAACTACATCTTCAACCCTTTTTACTCTTTCCCAAGCTAAATCATTAATGTGAATTAATCCAGTTATTCCTCCAATATCTACAATAGCACCAGCCTTTATTATCTTCTTAACTATACCTTCTCTTTTTTCACCACTTTTAACATTTTTCCAAAGTTCTTTCTTCTTTGCATTGTAAGCTTCTTCTTCTAAAATTCTTCTTGAAGCAACAACCTTTCTGTTTCTTAAATCTAATTCTGTTAATCTTACTTCAATTTCTTTTCCTAATAAAGTTTTAAGATCTATTCTTTCTCTTGAAGCTAAAGAAGCTGGTATAAATACTCTAATAGATCCATAGTAAGCAACTAATCCACCTTTAACCTCTTCTTTAACAACAACCTTTATAGTTTCTTCTTTATCAAAAGCTTTCTTTAAATCTTCTTTTTCAGTTATTTGAAGTGCTCTTAATCTAGAAAGTTGAACATATCCTTCTCCATCATTTGGTGAAATAACGTATACATCTAATATATCACCTGGTTTAACAACATCAACTGGTGAAATATCTCCAATAACTAACTCTTCCTTAGCTATTACACCATCGAATGCATAATTAATATTAACTGTAGCTTCCTTATCATTAACATCTATAATTTGACCTTTTAATATATCTCCTGAATTAATTCTTTTTACATCAAATTCTTTTAAAAGATCTCCCATTGAATTCTCATTTAATTCAACTGACATAACTAATCACTCCTTTGTAAAAACTTTTCACATTTAATTTTAAGTCAACAGTAAATTTTATACAAGCAAAACAAGAAAAAAGCCATTTTGATTATATAATATGCCCCCTTCATAATAACAGTTTTTTTATTCTAACTGTCTACTATAAAGAGAGCATATTTAAAATTTCGATTCTCACTTTATTATATTAATTTTTTATATTATAGTAATTTCTTTTCTTTCTTAATGGCATTGTAACAATAATTTATTATGTCACTTCTTTTTATTATTCCAATAAATATGCCTTCATCATCAACTACTGGAACAAAGTTTTGAGTAGTTGCTAATCTAATAATACTTTCAACATCAGCATTAATCGAAACACTTTTATGTTTTGTTCTTATAGCTATTTCACTTACTTTAACATTTTCAGTATTTTTAAAATTAAGATTAGCTGTATTTTTTAACTTCCATAATAAATCACCTTCAGTTAAAGTTCCTACATACTTTCCTTGCTTGTCTATTAATGGTATTGCCGTGTAACCATGATGCTCCATTCTCTCAATTACTTGTCTCATGGTTGCATCTATATATTCATAAATAACCTCACTTTTAGGAGTTAAAAGAAATGCAATATTCATATCTTCTGTCCTTTCCTTTAAATCTTACTTCTCTTACATTTTATCATATATAAAATCTAAATGTTATATGACATCAAACTTTTAATAATTTATTTATTTATTTTATTCATAATTAATTATAAACTTTATTTTTTAACTTATTTTCATATCTTAAATAATCATATTCATCTATAACAGTAGCAACTTCCTTATAAATTTCTTCACCACATAAGCTTTTCTTTACTATAAGTTCATCTAAAACTCTGCTATTACACTTAGAACAAGTTCCTAATGATATAAATCTCCATCCAACTATACTAAAAGGATAATCAATTTCTAACTTTTTTTTACATTTTGGACATATTTGATTTATCTTTTCGTAATTTAATTCAACCCCTTCTAATGATCTTACCTCTAAAGCTGGCATTTTAAAAATATCTTCTACTATATAATTTTTCACTGCTCGTGAATTATACATATTTTTAAATACATGTGCTGTATAAATGCAATCATTTAAAGCATCATGTAATAAATCTTCATTTACTTTTATTTTTAATGCTTTAAGAGCATTTTTTAAGCTTAATGATTTCCTATATCCAAGTATTTTAGTTACATACTCTTGAATATCTAAGTAATTATCTATCCAACTTAAATCATCATATCCATAGTAATTTGCATTTCTTATTATTTCTGCAATATCATCTTTTGCCCATGAGCAAATAATATCTCCTTCATCAACCATTTCCTTTAATTTATTAATACCTTCAACAAATCCTACTCCATTTTCTAAATCCTTAATATTAATTTTAGTTATTTCTAAAATTTTAGGATTTATAATTGGAATAACAGATGGTTTTATATATACCTTTAGTTCTTCACACGGCTGCATATGTGCATCTAACTTCACTGCACCTATTTCTATTATTTCATTATCTAATTCTAAATTTTTCAGTCCTGGATTATCATTATAAACATTCGGTATACATTTATGTATACCACTTAGGTTATTAAACTCTAAATCAATTATTATAAAAGCCACCCTTATTCCCCCACTCTCTTTACTCTTCTATATCAATACCTGCTAACTTCATTAAATGCTTTGCATTTTGAGTTTCACTCATACCTCTTCTAAGCACATAATCAAAATTTATTTTATTATTCTTATAATATTCTCTAAAATTATAATTAACTAACCAGCTTTTTTCATTTTCTAAATCACATAACTCTAAATCATGTGTTGATACTAATCCTACACCTTGAAGTTTTACAAGCTGTTCAATTAAAATCCTTGCACCATCATGCCTATCTTGTGAATTAGTTCCTTTAAATATTTCATCTAATAAGAAAAATACCTTTTCTCCATTTTTAGCCGCTTCTATAACTAATTTTATTCTTAATATCTCAGCATAAAATGATGATATATTCTCATCTAAATTGTCTTGAGTTCTCATACAAGTATAAATATTGCTTATTCCGCACTTAAATCCTTTTGAAAAAGTAGGTAATCCTAAATAAGTAAGTACCATATTAAACCCTATAGTTCTTAAAAAAGTACTCTTTCCTGACATGTTTGATCCAGTAATTAATGCAACCTTCTCACTTCCCTTAAGGTTAAAATTATTAGCCTTTGCTCTTTCTCCTAATAAAGGATGTGCTAATTCAATAGCTTCAATTTCATTAATTCCTGAAATAGTTGGATAAGTCCATTCTTCATGCTCAAATGATATTGTAGAAAGACTTACAAGCGCTTCTACTTCCCCCATGTCTTCAAGCCACTTTTCTAGCTTATATCCATTTGTAATTCTCCACTCCTGTAAATTACTTAAAATAAAAATATCACTCATAAAAAATACATTTATTAATAAATAATAGGCATTTGAAGTACTATCCCCTAACCAAGAAATAATATTTTTTAATTTTTTCATTTCATTCTTACAATTAATATTTGAGCTTACTAAATCTTTTTGAATATCCAATAGCTTTTTAGATTGAAAGTTTTCATCTTGTATAATTGAAAGCAATTTACTGTATTTTTCTATCTCTCTCTTATTATTTATAAAAATATCAATTACATCACTTAATTTTTTAGTAAACAATTTAATAACTAAGTAATTAATAACTAAATCTAATATTAAATAGGAAATAGATAATCGTCCAATGATAGTTAAAAATAATATTATGCATGTAATTGCAATAAATATATACGATATATATTTAACTGTAAAATTATTTTTCTCTTCATTTGAAGCCCAATCTAATAATTCTTTAAGCTTTTCTTTTTTCTTACTTTCTATACTTGCTTCAAAATAAATCTTTTCACAAAATTCTCTTTTGTTAGCTAATTCTTTAATTGCTTCTTGCTCTTCTTCTATTTCATACCTAGTCGGTAACGAATTCATTATCATCTTACTTGCAAGTTTTTTTCTTCCAAATGTAGTCTTAGTCAAATTAATCCATTGAAATAAGGAGTTTTTACCAAATATATCTAAATCACTTGAAAATTTATGATTTCTATCAATAAATTCTTCACCTATATCACTAAATTCTTTCCAAGTATTATCCAATCTCTTTAACCCTTTTTCATTATACTCTAATATAACTAGTAATCTTTTTTTAGAATTTATTCGTTCATTATGGAAAAATGCAACTATTATAAATAATATTAAGGAAATTAAAAAACTACCTCCAACTGCCTCCATACTATTTTGTTTATAAAAATAATACATCATTCCAATACATAAAATGACAATCATAAATCTTAATGTTGAAAAAACTAACAGGTTTTTCTCTAATTTTGCTAATTTTTCTTTAACACTTTTTATATTATCATTGTAATAATTTAATGCTTTTCCCATTCTTGATACCTCTTAAAATAATTCTATAATCAATAGTTTAGACTATTTTTCCCATTTAATCCATAATAATTTATTGATTACTACTTATAACTTAATATATTTATGTTCAATGCTATTTTTTCTAGCTATATTTTCTTCTCTTCTTTGACAAGTGAATAAAATACATTGCTCAAAGTTTTCTTTTACTAAATACTTAATAGTCTTTTCTATACGCATATCATCATATTGAACAAATGCATCATCTAAATATATAGGGACATTTTTATTCTTAAATATCATTTCTATAAAAGCTAGCCTTAAAGATAAATATAATTGATCATTTGCACCATTACTTAATATCTCTGCTGGTAATATGTTATTATCAGCTTTCACCTTCATCTCATAGGTATCTGATACCATAACATCATTGTATTTGTTATTAGTCAATTCTTTAAAAGAATACATAACATTTTTATTAAGAATAGGTCCAAAGCTTCCTCTTATCTCATTATAAACTTCATTTAATATTTCACTGGTAATATTACTAGCTTTAAGCTGATTCTCATATTCTGCTATATAACTTTCAACCTCTTTGATTTCTTCTTCAATAGTTGGAATATCTCTCTTGCCATTAAATCTATTTTTTATTTCATTTTCTATATCTTTTATTTTCTTTTCAACCTCTACAAATCTTATATTCTTTTCTCTAATAACATCATCTATTTCATCTTCATTTTCATAAGAATAATCAAAATTTATATTTATTACATCACTTAACTCTTCCTTTATTGCTTCAATATCCTTTCCTCTTGTTAATACTGAATATGCTTCTTCAACTGATGCAAGACTTTTATTTATTTCATCTCTTTTTCTTAACTTATTCTCTAATTCTTTAATAATTTCATCAACATCAACTAAATTTACATTATTAAATCCTATGGAACTTAAACTTTTATTTAATTTTTCTTCTCTGATTAATAATTGTTCCTTCGTTCTATTTAAACTATTCTTTAAATTGCTTAGTTCAATTTCTAAATTAGTAAACCCTTTGGATAACTCCTTATACTTATAAATCTCAGAAATTAATTTTTCTAAGCTATTTAATGATGAAATTCTTAAATACTCTTCTATCTCACTATTTACTTCTTCATGCTCACGTAAAGCTTTATCCAATGATAGCAATTTCTTCTGAGTTAATTTTTCACTCATCTTACTATTAATCTTTTCTTGTAAGCTTAAATAATCATCATAAACCTTTAATTTTTTTAATAATTCTGTATAGTTACTAACATTTAATTTATTACAATATTTATTTAATTCAGCTTCAATTTTTCTAATACTTTCATTTAATTGATGAGTTGTTTTGTTTTTTTCTGATCCTAATTTACTACTATATAAGTTAATACCTAAGAATCCCAGTATAACTATACCAATTGTATAAAATATAAACTTAAAAGGATTATTAATAAATATACCTAAAATAATACTTATTAATGATACTACCCCTAATAAAATTAAAAACCTTGTATTTTGTACAATAACTTCATTTTTATTTTCCATTATGAATTTTAAACTTTTAAGCTTATCTTCATATGTTACAAATAGTTCTTCTATATCACTCTTAAAATTTTTAATTTCTATTGCTGAACCTATTAGCTTTTGAGCTTCTTTTTCCTTAACTTTTAAAAAGTTAATTTCACTTTCTATTGAATTATTTATTTCAACCTTTTCATTTAATAGCTCATTTTTTATTTTTAATGCTTCTAAATTACTTAATATATTTTCAGGTAAGTTCTCCATATAATAATAACTACGTAATGGAGCCTTTAAATCTATTAATTTCTCTTCTTTAATAGAAATCCTTTCCTCTTCTTCTTTAGTTATATCTAATAAATTTAAATACATAGTATATTCTTCTTTAAGATTTTCTATAAAATTATAATTTATTATTTCATCTTTAAAGGTTAATGATTTGTTTATTGATACTTCTTTATTTTTTAGATCTTCTTTCTTTTTAAAATACTCTGCTATTTCCTGATACTCTTTTTTTATTTTCGTCTTTTTCAAGTATTTTTTATATATTTCTAAATTAATAACTTCTTTATTTAAGTTTTTCTTTTCCTCATTTAACTGAATTAATTTTTCTTCATTATCTATATTATGATTTGATAATTTATAAGCTTCATATCTTTCACTAAGTAAATCACTATATTTATTTTTTAAACAATCAAGCTTTCCATTCTTTCTTACATTTGATATAGACTTTTTATATTTATCTAGCTTATTAAATGCCACATCTACAGATACTTGTCCTTCTTCAGTTCCTATTGAATTTGATAGTTTATCTAATATCTCTTCTTCTTTATCCTTTTTAACTGCTACCGCTAATTGTCCAATAAATAATGTATTTACAAATGTAGCTCTATTTATATTTAGAAAATACCTTCCTGGTTCATCTTTATTAATAAAGCTTATTTCTTCACCAGTAATAGCATCTATAATAATTGAAACATCGTCTTTTTTAGTTCTTCCAAATGTTCTTCGTATTATATACTCCTTATTTTCATGTAATATACTAAGTTCACCACTAATAGTTTCACCACTATTAGGTGTATATTTAATTCTTTCATTTAACTTATAATCCTTACCTTTATAAGAAGAAAAACCATACAACCAAACTTTTATGAATGCTTGAATAGTGCTTTTACCAGCTTCATTTTCTCCATATATTAAGTTTAATCCCTTATTAAAATTTATTTTTTTATTTTTAATTCCACCGAAAGCAATTATATTTACATTTTTAATAATCATTTAAATTCACCTCTTCTTCTGAGAGACATTGAATTCCTAATTTTAATGCAAGCCTTAATAAATCTTTTTCATCATCACTACTTGCTTCTTCTATCTTTTTCATTATTTTAGCTACAAACTTACCCTTTACAGAATAATCCTGACTTACCTGATCTAAATCTACTGCAATACTCGTAGTATTAACAATCTTTATATAGTAAAATTTCCCCTTTATCTTTTCACTCAATATCCTTTCATTTAAGGAAAAATGCTCTTTTATCTCCCCCTTTAAAATTATCTTATAAAAATTCTGCTTAAACTCTTCTGAATTTACCTCAGATAATATCTTTGATATCAATTCATCATAAGTATTAATATCGCTAATATCTATTTCTCGAGTTATATATTTTCTTTTACAAATAGGTTTAAAATAAAGTGATACTCCTCCACAGTATACATCTCCAATAATTACTCCCTTTTCTCCTTCTTCATCAAATCCCCGTCCTTGAGGGCAACCACTATATGCATAATAAGTGTTTCCTTCTTTAAGGATTCCCGAAAATTTATGTCTATGCCCTATTGCAATATAATCTAAACCTGATTTTCCTATTTCATTTAAATAAATTGGATTATATTCATTTTTGGAATTTCCTTTTTCAACCTCACCATGGATAACCATAATGTTTATTTTACTTCTATCTACATTAATTTCTTTTAATAAGCTTTCATGCTCATAGCTAGCATTAAATCCAGCACCCCAAACTACTAAATTTAATTCACTAACTTCTTTATACTCAAGTTCTCCTTTAAATATATAGACATTATCTGGCCAATTGACCATCTTATAAAATGATTTTTCATTATAAGGATCATGGTTTCCTGGTGAAATAAATACTTTAACCTTTTCTATTCTCTTTAGTTCATTTGCTATAAAAAATAAGGTATTCTTATTAACTGTTAAATTATCAAAAACATCTCCTGCAATAAGTAATACCTCTACATTTTCTTTTATGGTTAAATCTATTATATTTTTAAATACCTCTAATAGTTCTTCTTTACTATTTTCTGAAACTTCTTTTGTAAGCTCCTTAAAAGGTGTATCAAAATGCAAATCAGCACAATGTAAAATTTTAACTTGTTTCATACTATCACCCACTTTGCGAACTTCTGTTCATATTTTACCATTTTTATGGGCATAAGAAAAGAGTCACATTATCATAGAATTTCTACTCTAATGTAACTCTTCTCTTTTTTGAATGATAGTTTAATTTTCTGGTGGTATTTCACCCATAACAGTACTCACCCTCTCGAAGTATTGTTTCCTCTAATTCGTTAGCTTTGTACTCGTTAGTGGTTTTCTACTTTAATCCACTTTCGTATTGTTCTACCATTCTCTTAACCATTTCACCACCAACGGAACCACATTGTCTTGAAGTTAAATCACCATTGTAATCAGTGAATGGTACACCCATTTCTGCGGCAACTTCATTTTTGAATGCGCTTAATCCTTGTTTTGATTCTGGAACTAATGCTTTTGACATAATGAATTCCTCCTCTGGCTTCCGGTATTTTGTAAACATAACTTAAATTTATTTAAGTCGTATCTTGTTTACACTATTATATTAACCACTATGAATTTTTATATTACAAGTAAATAATACCTATAATTTATTAATTTGGATTTGTTTTAACTGTTTTCCTTATTACCAACTTTTTTCACTTTCTTAACTATAAAATCACGCACAATAGCTAATACCATTCCTATTTGAAATGATAATGAAACGGCAATAACTTGAAGATAATTAACCTTACTCATTTTATATACTATAAAAGTTTCAATTATCCACACTAAACTTGCCATTAACGATGCTTTCTTTCCACCTATTAATGAACAAAATATTATACTAAAAAATATTACTCCTTGTATTTGAACAAAACTCATTGATTCACCTCATATTAAAATAATTTATTTTAAGTTCTATCCAAATTACAATATTTTAATCATTATCGCTTTTACATAAAAGTCTAAACTTACATTGACCACATTTATAACTCTTTTGTGTTTTTTCAAAAACACTTTTTTCTTTCGGCTTATTTAAACTAATATCATCTAAATAATAATTTATAATTTTTAAATCATTATCAACTTTTGCTTTTATATACTCAATATCTTCGCTTTTAAATATAATTTCCTCAGAATGACCTTCTAATAAATATTCAACTCTCCCCTTAATTCGTGAATAATGAATATCATATTTTTTCATTACATACCATGCATAAACAAGTAATTGTTCTTTATCATCTTCAGAAGGTTTTCCCGTTTTCCAATCTACAATTACATAATAACCATCAGGACTTTTGTATAGTAAATCTATTTTTGAATAAACCTTTAAGCTATCATGGTTAAAACTACTAAATATATCTTCATCATTTTCGATAATTATAGTTTCATTATTTAATATTTCTTCAAAAGTTGTTGAAACATAAAAACTATTAACACATTGAATCAATCTTTCTTTTAATTCATCTCCAGTTTCCTTAGATATTTTACCGCCATAATAATATTCTTGAAGCATATAACCCCTAGGATACTCATCCCACTCCTTGGTTTTATATTTATTAATACTTTCTCTAATAACCCCTCTTAACTCATTCAATGTAATTTCATTGAATCTATTTGCATTCATAAATTTACTTTTATCTTTTTTGCATATATTAATTATTCCTCTAATTTTTTTATGAACAACTTCTCCAAAGCACATCCACAAGTTAGTTAATTTTTTTAATCTCCATGCTATCTTTTGTTCATCTGTACTATTAAAAATCCATCCATTATGACTTCCATAGTAAGTATAATAATATTCTCTTTGGCAAGAATCTAATGTTTTCATTCTTGAAATAGACCAAGATTTTTCTGGGTATTTGCGCTCTTCATATCCTTCACTCATTTTTTCATTCTCCTATTTATTACTTAATAATACTTTTACATTATTATATAAATATATTTTCTTAAATTAATAAAATAAAAATTTACTTTCTTAATTATAGTATAAATTATGTTTTCATTAATTCAGAATAAATTTTCTTGATTTACAAAAAATATTATTAAATTTAATATTGGAGGTTAATTATGAAAAATTTTTCTTTTAAATTACTCAGCTGTATTGGTTTATTTTTTTTATGCAGTTCTTTAGTTTCTGCTCTTCCTTTAAATTCTTCTAATAAAAACGAAGTATTAATTGTTAGTGATGGTAACTCTAAAGTTGGTCTTCCTGATAGATTTAGAGATATTCCTACTTTAAATATTTCTGGAAGTGCCCAATTTACTAAGGAGCAAGCTAAAAACTTAAAAGATTCTATTTCAAAAGAAAATATATGCATTGTAGATTTAAGACAAGAATCACATGGAATGATAAATGAATTTGCTATAAGTTTTTTTGATAGATATAAGGATTTAAATAACGGTTTTACAACAGAAGAAACCATTAATAAAGAGAACTCTTTGCTAAACAAAATTAAGATTGGCAGCACAGTTCCACTTTATAGACGTACTGGTGCTCTTATTGAGAATTTAACTGTTGACTTCGTTAGTAACGAATCTACAGTAGTTACTGATGTAGGAATGCAATATAAAAGGTTTGCTGTAAAAGATAACGGTGCCCCAACGCCTACCATTGTTGATGAATTTGTAGAATTCATAAAGAATAAACCCGATGATTTACACCTTCACTTTCACTGTGACGCTGGCGAAGGAAGAACCACATCATTCATGGTTATGTATCAAGCATTAAAAAATGCTAGTAATTTATCATTAGACCAATTATTAGGTTATCAATATAATATTGGTGGAGTTAATCTTCATGACAATTCTGCCCAATTAGAGTTCTTAGAAGATTTTTATAATTATGTTGAAAAAAATAAATCTGACAACTATTCAACATCTTATTCTGAATGGATTAAGGAGGCATAAGATCTTCTTCCTCTTAAGTAGTAAGTAACAAGTTAAGGATAAAACTTTTTATATCAATTTAGATTAATTTATTCCTTAACTTTAAACTTACCGCCATACTAAATTCTTATTTATCCATATTAATATTATTTTCACGTGCTACAGTAATAACCCTCTGTATATGCATAGTTAAGTAAACTATCTCATCATCATTTACATGGTAATCATTATTTTTCAATATATAATCACCTATTTTAACTGCACATTCATATGCTTCAGGATATGTTGTTGAAATCATTTTAATAAAATCGGAATCGGTACTATTATTTTGATTATTATTTACGATACGTTTTGCAAAATACTTCAAGTGAGTTAGTAATCTATCATAATTTAAATCATCCTCATCTAATTCTATTGCAAAATTATACTTAATTATATTTAATATATCTTTAATAATTTTAGTTGAAGTTATAGATTTCATGGTTGTTTCTCTATATCCTGCATTTACAAAATGTAATGCAATAAATCCTGCTTCATCCTCTGGTAATTCAATCCCCAATTTTTCATTTATATAATCAACTGCCCACAACGAAACTTTAAATTCAGCTTTATGCACTCTTCTTACTTCATTTAACAATTCATTTTTTATGATAATTCCACTTCTAAATCTTTTTACAGCAAATGCAATATGATCAGCTAATGAAACATAAATTTGCTTATCTAAAACTGTATTAAGTTCCACTATGGCATGAGTAATTATTTCATCAGTAATTTCAAATATTCCTTCTGGAATTTGATTAATTAACTTTTTAATTTTGTTTCCTAAATTTTCGTCATCTACTACAAATGTCTTTTCTATTTTTTTTTCATCTATTTGTTGCCCCGGCTTTTTATTAAATGCTATTCCACTGCCCATAAGAATTACTTCTTTTTTAGTCTTAGGATCAATTGAAACAACAACATTATTATTTAAAACTTTTTCAACTATCATTTATAAAACTCTCCTTATGGTACTAAAAAAATAGCCTAAACTAAGATTGCTCCTAATTTAGGCATATTATATTAGTATTCTAACACTTTAAATATTTACTTGTCAATTAAATGAATTGACTATAATAATTCTTAAATTATATTTGTTTTATTGGCAATACAATAATAAATTCACTACCTTCTCCAAGATTACGACTTACAAAGTAGTTGTTATTATTATATTTAATTTTCTAATAATATTCCCCCAATTATACCCTTTATTTTCTTTAATATCTCTATAATAAGTAAAAAAAGACTTAGCATTTTATGCTAAGTCTTTTTAAGTTTGGCAGGGGTACTAGGAATCGAACCTAGCCTAATAGTTTTGGAGACTACTGTACTACCGATATACGATACCCCTTCAACATTGACTATTTTACCATGGCAATATAATTATTGTCAACTGAAAATATTACTAACTATTATAGACTTTACGTGTAATAACAAAAAGTTAATAGTTAATAATTAATAGTTAAGGATGAAACTCCTACCGGAGTTTCTTGTTTCTTATATTTTTCTAAATTTAGCTTAGCTAAATTTATTGCTTAACTACTCACTACTCATTTTTAATTACTAACTAAAAATATTATTTCACAATATTTTTAGTAACTTCTCTAATTACCTTTTTTAATACTACTGCTCTTATTGCATCATATGTTATTTCTGATGGTACTATCTCTTTTATATCTTTTAATTTATTATATCCCACTTCATCTATTGCCTTTAATATTATTTTTTCTTCATCATTATCGAAAAACTCTTCTAAGTTTATTTTAAAGTTAATTTCATTACCCTCAGAAATATATTGCTGTACATGCCCCATTATTGTAGTTAATGCTAGATTTCTTTCTTTAGCAATTTCTTTTAACGATTTTCCTAACTTAATATAATCAACTGTAATGTCATGAGATTTTCTCTTTTCTCCCTCTTCTTTAGTTTTACTATATTTTTTGTTATCATCATTTTCTAAAACTTCATCAAATGATATATTAGTGCTCTTAGTCCTATTAAAACTCCAATTAACTTCTATATTTTTTTCTTCAATATATTCTTTAATCTTAGCCATGAACTTATCACCATATTTATTTAGCTTTGAATTACCTACTCCACTTATATCTAAGAATTGTTCATCCGTTATTGGCATCCTATTGCTCAATTCCTTTAAAGTTGAATCTCCAAATACCATGTAAGGAGGTATCTTTTCTTCCCTTGAAATCTCCATTCTTAATTCTTTTAATATAATAAATAATTCATTCTCTTCTATTTTAATCTTCTTAACTACTTGTTCCTTAACAAATACTTGCTTTTCACCTTTTACAATATCCATAGATAATTGATTTAATTTCAAAACCGGATATTCTCCTTTATAATTTAAATATCCATGTGAAATCAACATATTTATAAATTCAGTTAATGCATCTTTTGTATAATTTTTCACTATTCCATAAGTAGATAATTCATCAAATCCCAATTCATATACCTTCTTATTTTTAGACCCTCTTAGAACATCTACAACCATTCCAATTCCAAATCGTTGTCCCATTCTATAAACACAAGATATTACTTTCTGCGCATCTACACTTTTATCAACTAACTCTCCAGGTGCCTCACAATTACTACAATTGTTACATCTTTCATCATATTGTTCACCAAAATAATTTAATATATATTTCCTATAACAATCTTGTGTGTAAACTAAATTTATCATAGTTTGAAGTTTTTCAAGCTCATTTTCTTTTCTTACAGTATTTTCTGTTGCAGTTTCAATAATATATTTTTGAGTTTGAACATCTCCAGGTGAAAATAGCATTATACATTCACTGTCTTCTCCATCTCTCCCTGCTCTACCTATTTCTTGGTAATATCCCTCAATATTTTTAGGCATATTATAATGTATTACATATCTAACATTTGGTTTATCAATCCCCATACCAAAAGCATTTGTTGCAATTATTATATTTACCTTATCATAAATAAAACTTTCTTGAGCCTCTTTCCTATATTCATCATTTAATCCAGCATGATATTTTTCCACTTCTAATCCTTTAGAAATTAATAAGTCATATAAACTATCAACCTCTTTTCTAGTAGAACAATAAATTATACCTGATTCATCCTTATTGCTATTTATATAGTCTAAAATGTAATTTTTCTTATTTACACCCTTTTCTATTATTATCTTAAGATTTTTTCTATCAAAACCAGATATAAATATCTTAGGATTATTTAATTCTAATAATTTTATTATGTCATCTCTAACTTCAGCAGTTGCTGTTGCTGTAAATGCTGCAACTATAGGTCTATTTCTCAAAAGTGAAACTACCCTACTAATTCTCCTATAACTACTTCTAAAATCGTGCCCCCATTGCGATACACAATGTGCTTCATCTACAGCCACCATTGAAACATTAATACTAGCTATAAGTTCTAAAAACACATGTGATTCTAATCTTTCTGGTGCCACATATAATATTTTTATTTCATTTTTTGCAGCTTCATCTAAAATATTATTTATTTCAATATTATTTAATGAAGAATTAATATATGCTGACTTAATCCCTAAATTATTTATATTATCAACTTGATCTTTCATAAGCGAGATTAATGGAGAAATTACTATTGTTATACCATCTAACAACATTGCAGGTACTTGATAACAAATAGATTTTCCCCCACCAGTTGGCATTATAGTTAAAACATCATTACCATTTAGTATTTCTCTTATTATATTTTCTTGCCCTTCTCTAAATGAACTATATCCATAATATTGTTTTAATATATCTAATGCTCTATCCATAAATTCTCCTTACTACTCAATAAAATATTTTTCTTCTTAATTATTAACATTACTACTAAACTTATTCAAACATTTGTTCTCTTTGTGTAATATCACAAATTTGCTTTATCTCTTTTTTATAAAAAAATAATAAAAAAAGCTAGCAAGAAATTCTTACTAGCTTCTATGGCAGGGGTACTAGGAATCGAACCTAGCCTAATAGTTTTGGAGACTACTGTACTACCGATATACGATACCCCTTAGTACAAAATTATTATACATTATGTTATTAATAAAATCAATATTTTTTCTACTATTTTTTTATAATTCTTTTCTTTTTCGTACTTTTTGGATAAAATATAAAATAGCAAATACTATTAAGAGTTACTAGTTAAAAGTTTAGAGTTAAAATTTAATTTAGCTTATAACTAATCACTACTAACTCCTAACTAACCTAAAAGGGAGGATTTTAACATGGTTTTTTCTGTTAATAGTGTTGAAGAAACTACAAACCTTGGTATATCACTTGGTAAAATATTAAAACCTGGGGATATAGTTTGTTTAACTGGGGATTTAGGTACTGGCAAAACCCATATAACAAAAGGAATTGCGAAAGGCTTAGAAATAACTGATTACATAACAAGCCCAACTTTTACAATTGTAAATGAATATGATTCTGGTCGTTTAAAATTGAATCATTTTGATGTTTATAGAGTTTCAGATCCTGATGAAATATACGCAATTGGATTTGATGATTACATTTTTTCAGATGCCGTTTCAATTATTGAATGGGCTAATTATATTGAAGAAATACTTCCAAAAGATTTTCTACATATTTATATAGAAAAAGATTTAGAAAAGGGCGAAGATTACAGAACAATTACTATAACTCCATATGGAGAAAGATATGATTATATAAAGGAGCTAAAAATATGATAGTTTTAAGCGTAGATTCTTCATCTTTAGTGACTACTGTAGCTTTACTTAAAGATGAGTATATCTTAGGCGAATATACATTAAACTTCAAAAGAGAGCATTCTATTATATTAATGGAAAAAATAGAAATGTTATTAAAAGACTGTGAAGTTGATATAAACGAAATTGATGGATTTGTCGTTTCTAAGGGCCCTGGTTCATTTACAGGACTTAGAATCGGAATGGCTACTATTAAAGGTTTAAGTATGGGATCTAATAAACCGTACGTTTCCATTTCTAGTTTAGATGCACTAGCTAATTCTTTATTAACTTTTGATGGTATAATTTGTCCAGTAATGGATGCATTAAGAGATAATGTTTATACTGGTCTTTATAAAAATATAGAAGGAAATTTGACAAAAATATTAGACTGTACAGCTTTAGATTTAACTGAACTTGCTAATATATTAAATGAAAAAGGCGAAAAGGTTATATTTACTGGTGATGGAGTATTTAAACATAAAGAATTCTTAATTAATAATGTTAACAATTGTGAATTTGCTCCAAATCATTTAAGTATCATAAGAGCTTCATCTTTAGGTGAGCTTGGAATGGAAAAAATTAAAGCTGGAGATATTGATGATATGAATTCTGCTCCTCTTTATATTAAAAAACCTCAAGCAGAAAGAGAACTTGAGCAAAGGCTGGCTATGAAAAATGAAAATAGATTATAGTCTTATGAATGAATCTCATATAAACGGTGTATATGAGTTAAGTAAAGAATGTTTTGCTATTCCTTGGACCTTAGATTCTATTAGTAATGAATTAAATAATCCATTAGCAAAATATGTTATTGCACAAGATTTATCAACAGGAGAAGTCATTGGATTTGTTGGTGTGTGGATAATTGCTGGCGAAGGTGATATTACAAATATTGCTGTAAGCCCAAAATATAGGAAGCAAGGCATTGCATCAAATTTGTTGATAAAACTATTTGAAATGTGCAAAACTTTTAATTGTGAAGATATTACTTTAGAAGTTAGAGCTTCAAATATACCAGCTCAAAATCTTTATAAAAAATTTGATTTTAAAGAAGAAGGTTTAAGAAAAGGTTATTATTCTGATAATGGTGAAGATGCCATTATAATGTGGAAAAGAGGATAGCAATGCTATCCTCTTTTTATTATTAAGCTACTTCTCTTTTCTTACTTTCAAACTTGCTATCAACTTTAAATATCGCACGTGATACTCTTTTATATAATAAATATGTTGCTATACACACTATTAAAGCTTTTACACCATTGAAAGGTACTAATCCTAAGAATATATAATTTAGTAAAGCTGCTCCTTCTAAATTCATACCATATGCAGGTAATAAGAAAAATGCATTTGCAACTATACCTAGGACTTGCATAACTAATGCACCTATAACCATTCCTACTATAGCGGTCTTTTTACTCTTATTTCTATTATATAACCAAGCTGCAGGAACAACTAATGCAAGACCAATTATAATATTTGCTGTTTCTCCTACAAATCCTGTTTCTGTCCCCTTTATTAAGAATCTTAAAAATACCTTTAATATAACTATTATTCCACCAGTTATCGGACCATAAGCAAAGCCTCCCATTAATGCAGGCACTTCACTTAAATCAATTTTAAGCCATGGAAATGCAGGTATTATTGGAAAATCAAAATACATTAACACTACAGCAATTGCAGCTAATAAAGAGATTTTAACCATTTTGTTTAAATTTTTTGATGAATTCATATATTTTCTCCTCCCAAAAGATATCCTTCGGGGCAATAGATTATTCAAATAATTCTTATTTTAGTTTGTCCAATATTTAATTATTTAATGCAAAAAACCCTGATGTAAAATTACATCAGGGCATTAAAAACAAAACAATAATTAAATATAACAAAAAAAATCGTTATTACTCAAATCACTATTTACCTTCTTTCATCCAGACTTTACTGTCGGCTTCGGAGTTACACCGAATCTGCAAAACTTGCTCGCGGGCTATACCGCCGGTAGGGAATTACACCCTGCCCTGAAGATATTTATTATTTATTTTGACTTCATTATATTACTAATTATGGAACTTTGCAATACTTTTATTTAACGTCCTTCATAGTTAAAGAAATTCTCTTTCTTTTTTCATCAACTTCCATAATTTTAACTTTAATTATATCTCCAACCTTAACTATATCTAAAGGATGCTTAACAAATTTATTTGCCATTTGACTCTTATGAACTAATCCATCTTGGTGAACCCCAATATCAACAAAAGCTCCAAAATCTGATACATTTCTTACTGTACCCATTAATTCCATTCCAGGCTGTAAATCTTTTAAATCTATGACCCCTGTCTTTAAAATTGGTTTTGGCATATCTTCTCTTGGGTCTCTACCAGGTTTTTGTAATTCTTTAATTATATCCTTTAGTGTTAATTCACCAATTTCTAATTCTGACTCTAAATTCTTTAATCCCTTTTCCTTTACTCTATCTTCAATATCACTTAATTTTTTATTTTTCAAGTCATCCATAGAGTATCCTAAAATATTTATTAATTTCTCAGCTGCTTCATATGATTCTGGATGAACTGCTGTGTTATCTAAGGGATTTTTACTTTCCATAACTCTTAAGAATCCTGCACATTGTTCATATGCCTTTTGACCTAATCTCTTTACCTTTAACAATTCTTTTCTGCTTTTAAATCCACCAGTTTCATCTCTATATGCAACTATGTTATTAGCTATAGAAGCATTAATTCCTGCAATATAAGTTAACAATGACGGTGTTGCAGTATTTAAATCAACTCCTACCTTATTAACACTATCTTCAACTACACCTGTTAATGACTCATCTAATCTCTTAGGTGTAACATCGTGTTGATATTGCCCAACCCCAATAGCCTTTGGATCAATTTTAACAAGCTCTGCCATAGGATCTTGTAATCTTCTTCCTATAGAAATAGCTCCTCTTATAGTTACATCTAAATCTGGATATTCCTTAGCTGCAAGCTCAGATGCCGAATAAACTGATGCTCCTGCTTCTGAAACAATAACATAAGCTAACTCTTTTCCACTTTCATTCTTAATTTCAGTTAACATTTCAGATATTACTTCTTCTGATTCTCTTGATGCAGTACCATTTCCTAAAGAAATAACATCAACATTATGCTTATATATAAGCTCTTTTAATAGTTTTTTAGTTCCTTCTATATCTTTCTTAGGAACAGTTGGATATACAGTAGCTTTTTCTAAGAACTTACCTGTTGGATCTAATACTGCAACCTTACAACCTGTTCTAAATCCAGGATCATAACCCATAACTACCTTACCTTTAATAGGTGCTTGCATAAGTAATGCTTTTAAATTTTCTTTGAATATTAGTATAGCTCCTTCTTCACCTTTATCAGTTAATTGACTTCTAATTTCCCTTTCTATTGATGGATAAATCAATCTCTTAAATGAATCTTTTATTGCTAATTTTAAATATTCATCAGTTACTTCATTATTTTTTAGCAATCTATTTTGAAGATATGTTATTATTTTATCTTCATTTGCTACTATCTTAACAGATAAGACCTTCTCCTTCTCTCCCCTATTTATAGCCAATATTCTATGAGCAGGAATTTTATTTACATCTTCACTATATTCATAGTACATTTCAAAAGGTGTTGGTTCTTCACTTGAACCCTTTGATTCAATTTTTCCTTCCCTCATTACAAACTCTCTTATCCACTTTCTAAAAGCAGCTTCATCCGAAATTACTTCTGCAACTATGTCTAATGCTCCATTTATAGCTTCTTCTTCAGTAAGTACTTTCTTTTCTTCATTTATATATTTACTTGCTTCTTCATTTAAATTTCCCTTAAAATTACCTTCTAAAATCAAATCAGCTAATGGCTTTAACCCTTTTTCTAATGCTATTGTTGCTCTAGTTCTCTTCTTTTGCTTGTATGGTCTATAAATATCTTCAACCTCTGTTAATGTATCTGCTTTTTCTAAAGCTTTAACTATATCATCATTAAGCTTTCCTTGCTCATCTATTAACCTTAAAACGTCTTCTTTTCTTTCTTTTAAATTTCTTAAATATGTTAATCTTTCGAAGAATTTTCTTAATACATCATCACTTAATCCGCCAGTTTGTTCTTTTCTATATCTAGAGATAAAAGGAACCGTATTTCCTTCATCTAATAATTTAATTACATTTTGAACTTGTTTTAAAGTTATTCCTAACTCTTTAACTAATCTTTCTTCTATATTTACCATAAGTGCCTCCTATAAATTATATTATTTACACAAATAACTCTATTAATTAGTATAACATAATTTTACACTATTGCTATTATGTTAATAGAATAGTATAATTTATTTGTAAAATATTACCATTTACTATGCGAGGTGAATTTATCTTGAATAAATTTTTGTATGGCTTCTTAAATATCTGTCTTATAGTTTTTATTACACTCTTAGCACTAAATCAATTTTATGTAATTGACTTTTCAACTAACCTTAGAAATGTATTTATTTTTTTAACTCTAATAATTATATTATTTACTGCTACAACACAACTCTTAACTGGCAAATCTAACTTTTTAAAGTTTATTAGTGGTGTTATATTATTTTCAGTTATAATCGGTGGAGTTTTTTACGTATTAAAAGATCAGCTCAACATATTTGTATATATATGTATTTTATTTTCTTTATTCCAATGCTTATTTGAGCTTATTCAAAATAAAGCTTAAATTAAACATAAACTTATCATAAACATTTCCATATAAAAATAACATTCTATTGCTTACATTAAAATTTAGAATATAGTATTTAAATAAAAGTTAATAATCTAAAAGGAAACTTTTCATATTTAACATAGGATGAATAAATTTTGTTTGCCAAATTAAAATTTGGAATCTCAGTTAATTTTAAAATTTCAGTTATAATGTAAAACCTCCAATAATATTATTAAGTATACTAATATTTGTGAGGTATCTTTTTATGAAAAAAAATATATTATACTTTTCGATTTTATCAATAATATCCTTTTTTCTATTAACTACACTCTATCTTAATAATACATATTCGGAATTTGATTCAACCAATGTTCGTAATAATATATATGTCTTATCATCAGATACATTAGGTGGTAGATTAGCTGGTAGCACCGAAAACTTAGTTGCTGCAGAAATAATAAAAAATAGATTTATTGATTATGGATTAAAAACTTTAAATGGTGATGGCAATTATACTCAAGATTTTAATACTATTTGTCCTGTAACTACAAATACTTCTCCATACTTGAAAATTGAATATAACGGAGATACTGAAGAAGAACTTCAATATGGGGTTGACTTTAAAGAAGATATGATTAATTTTAAAAATAATACTTTTTCATTTTCAAAGTCTGATAAAATAAACTCTTATTTATCTTATCTTGATATAACATGTGATGATGGAACATTTTTATTATATGTTCCAAAAGATAATAATTTTTCATTTAGAAGCTCATTTTTCAGTGATTTCGCAAAAGATGCTGTAATTATGGTTTCACAAAATGCTTTTGATAAAATAACTTCTAGTTTAAATGAAGGAAAACAAATTTCAATTCATGTTCCATTTGAGGAAGAAGAAAAAACAATATCTAATGTTATTGGTGTAATCAAAGGGTCTAATTCTTCCCTTTCCCCATTTATAATTACAGCTCACTATGACCATCTTGGAAAGGATGGATTAGGTACTAGTTATTCTGGGGCCTTAGATAATGCCTCTGGTACTTCATTTATATTAGAATTAAGTAGAAGTCTTTCAACTTATGGAAAACCTGAAAGAGATATTATTTTTGTTGCTTTAAATGCTGAAGAATTTGGTCTTTTAGGCTCTAAAGCCTTTGCTGAAGAAAATTTATTTAATATTCAAGATTCAAAAGTCATAAATTTTGATATGATTGGTAGTGCTGATTATCCTATAAGCTTAATGCAAGGAAGTAAATTTAAAAATACAGATTCAGAATTGCTAGAATCTATAAAATCTATATGTAAGGATAATTCAATAGATTATGAGGTTTTATATGAGGATTCAAGTGATCATGCAAGCTTTAATAATTTAAATATTGATGCATTGAGCTTCTGTCATAGTGATAAAACACGAATTCATACACCAGAAGATACAATAGATTATATAGATACATCTTCTATAGATACAGTTTATAAAATAGTTGAAACAGAAATAAAAACTTCTTGTTATAGTGGATTAACAAGGTTCATTTATAGTCAAAATTCTATTACTTTAATATCAATAGTTTTAATACTATTAATTATATGGGGTATTTTTTCTAAGAATAAGTTTTTACTTCATAAAAATAGCTCAATACTTTTTAGAGCAATTGCCTTAATTGCAGTAATATCTGCTACTATATTCTATATTAAAGGATATACTAGTGCATTAATTATTGCATTAATATTTGGTTTTTCAATAATATTTATTACATTAATGAGACTTAATTCAAAATCAAGATAAATAAAAATAACAGCTAATAAAATTAGCTGTTATTTTTATTATTTTGATATACTTTTTAAATAAGTAGTAATAAATTGATCAATTTCTCCATTCATAACGGCATTAACATTTGCAGTTTCCTCATTGGTTCTATGATCTTTAACCATATTATATGGATGGAATACATATGATCTTATTTGACTTCCCCATCCCATATCTTTAAGTTCCCCAGTTAAATCTTCTATTTTTTCTTTATGAGCTCTTTCTTTAAGCTCTATAAGCTTAGATTTAAGCATAGACATTGCTGTATCCCTATTTGCAAATTGACTTCTTTCATTTTGACATTGAACTATGATACCTGTAGGAATATGTGTAATTCTAATTGCAGATTCAGTCTTATTGACATGTTGCCCACCAGCTCCACTTGCTCTAAATGTATCTACTTTTAAATCTTCTTGTCTTATATCTATATCTTGATCTTTAGTAAGTTCAGGCAATACTTCAATTGATGCAAATGATGTTTGTCTTTTACCATTTGCGTTAAATGGAGAAATTCTTACTAGTCTATGAACTCCCTTTTCAGCTTTAAGGTATCCATATGCAAACTCTCCTTTTACTCTCAATGTTGCACTCTTTATTCCAGCTTCATCACCTTCAAGTAAGTCTAGAGTTTCAACTTTATACCCCTTCTTTTCACACCATCTTGTATACATTCTAAGAAGCATAAGCGTCCAGTCATTAGCATCACTTCCACCAACACCAGCATGTAAACTTAATATAGCATCATTTTTATCATATTCCCCTGATAATAAAAGTTCAATTTTATATTCTTCAATTAGCTTTTCAATATCCCTGATTTCAGAAATAACCTCATTAACTGTTTCCTCATCATCCTCTGCAAGTTCAGCTAATACTTCGACATCATCTAATCTTCTTACTAAACTTTCATATCTATCTATTCTATCTTTAATTCCTTTACTTTCCTTAGTAACTTCTTCGGCTCTTTTAACATCATCCCAAAAACCTTTTTCTTGCATTTGAAGCTCAAGTTCTTGAAATCTTTTTTCTAGGCTTTCCTTGTCAAAGTGAAGCCCCCATTTCTTTTAATGTTTCTTTTAAGCCACTAACCTTTGAAAGTTCTTGTTCTAACTTGATTAACACAAAAATCACCCCTTTGAATTAGTTAAGAGTTTTTAGTTAGTACTCTATTGAGAAAATTCAGCCTAGGCTGAATTTATTTAAATATATATTTAAGAAACTCCCAAAGGAGTTTCCACCTTAACTACTAACTTAATAAAAAAGTGCCCTTTAGGCACTTTTTTATTATGCTTCTCTTCCACAACAATTCTTATATTTTTTTCCACTACCACAAGGGCATAAGTCGTTTCTTCCAAACTTATGATCATTTCTTACTGGTTCTTTTTTTAAGCTCTTATCATCTTCTCCATGACTTGCTGAAGTTTCTTCTGCAACCTTTTCTCTTTCAACTGGTCTTTCAACTCTTACATGGAATAAGAATTTAACTGTTTCAAGCTTAATTCCCTCAATCATTTCTTCAAACATTGCACTACCTTCCATTTGGTATGCTTGAATTGGGTCTTGTTGCTTATATGCTCTTAATCCCATTCCTTGTTTTAAATGATCCATGTTATCTATATGAGCCATCCATTTTTGATCAACAACTCTTAAAAGAACTACTCTTTCAATTTCTCTTAATTGTTCTTCACCAAATTCAAGTTCTTTACCCTTATATATATTCATAACAGTTTCAGTTAGCTTATCTTTTATTTGTTCATTAGATAAATCTGCTAATTCTTGTACAGTTACAATACCGTGTGGTAAACAAATTTCCTCTAAATATTGAAGTAATGTTTTGATTTCAGCTTCTATATCTTGAACGTCTCCACTTAAATGTGAATTAACAGCATCAGATATAACTTCTTGAATCATTCCTTCTATTTGCTCTTTTAAATTCTTACCTTCTAAAACTTCAGTTCTTTGTCTATAAATAACTTCTCTTTGAAGATTCATAACATCATCATATCCAAGAAGGTTCTTTCTTATGTCAAAGTTATTTCCTTCAACCTTCTTTTGAGCATTTTCTATAGCCTTAGTAACCATTTTACTTTCTATAGCTTCAGTTTCTTCAAGACCTAATTTATCAATAATTCCTTGAATCTTTTCTGAACCAAATATTCTCATTAAATCATCTTCTAAAGAAATGAAGAATATAGATTCACCTGGATCCCCTTGACGACCTGATCTACCTCTAAGCTGATTATCTATTCTTCTTGATTCATGTCTTTCAGTACCAAGAACCTTTAATCCACCTGCTTCTCTAACTCCTTCACCAAGCTTAATATCAGTACCTCTACCAGCCATATTAGTAGCTATAGTAACCATACCTAATTCTCCTGCATGAGAAATTATTTCGGCTTCTTGTGCATGATATTTAGCATTAAGCACTTGATGCTTAATTCCTCTCTTCTTTAATAAAGAAGAAATATATTCAGATTTATCAACACTTGCTGTACCAACAAGTACTGGTTGACCCTTTTCATGTGATTTTACTATTTCTTCAACTATAGCTTTATACTTACCAGATTGATTTTTATAAACCATATCTGATTGGTCAATTCTTTGAACTGGTTTATTAGTTGGTATTACTATAACATCAAGATTATATATTTCTCTAAATTCATTTTCTTCAGTTAATGCAGTACCAGTCATTCCTGATAATTTAGCATACATTCTGAAATAATTTTGGAATGTAATTGTTGCTAAAGTTTTTGACTCTCTTTGAATTTTAACATTTTCTTTAGCTTCAATTGCTTGATGAAGACCATCTGAATATCTTCTACCTTCCATAAGTCTTCCTGTAAATTCATCTATTATTACTACTTCATTATCTTTTACCATATAGTCTTTATCAGCCTTCATAGTATAGTTAGCCTTTAAAGCCTGAGTAACATAATGTTGTAATTCTAAGTTTTGAGAATCAGCATAGTTTTCTATTCCAAAATATTTTTCAGCTTTAACTATACCATCCTCAGTTAATAAAACAGCATTAGCCTTTTCATCAACATTAAAATCTTTCTCGTTTACTAGTGTTTTAACAAAATTATCAGCAACATTGTAGAACTTAGTAGACTTATCTCCCATTCCAGAAATAATAAGAGGAGTTCTAGCCTCATCTATTAAAATTGAGTCAACTTCATCCACTATACAGAAGTTAAGATCTCTTTGAACTCTGTCTTCCATATGTATTACCATATTATCTCTTAAGTAATCAAATCCGAATTCATTATTTGTTCCGTAAGTAATATCACATGCATAAGCAGCTCTTCTTTGTTCTGGTGTAATTCCATGAATTATACATCCAGTTGTTAATCCTAAGAAATTATAAAGCACTCCCATTTCTTCCATTTGAGTTTTAGCTAAATAATCATTTACTGTTATAACATGAACACCCTTGCCAGTTAATCCATTTAAATATGCTGGTAAAGTTGCAACTAATGTTTTACCTTCCCCAGTTTTCATTTCAGCAATTCTTCCTTGATGTAAAACCATCCCTCCAAGTAATTGCACTCTAAAATGCTTCATTCCAAGCACTCTGCTTGAAGCTTCTCTACAAACAGCAAATGCTTCTGGTAATAAACTATCTAAAGATTCACCTTTTTGTATTCTCTCCTTAAATTCTACAGTTTTAGCTTGTAATTCTTCATCAGTAAGCTTTTGCATTCCTTCATCTAAAGCTTCTATTTTATCTGCAATTGATTGAAGTTTTTTAACTTCTCTCTCACTATATGTTCCAAAAACTTTTTCTAAAAATCCCATAATGTATTTCCTTTCAACATTAATACTCATAAAAATGAATATAAAATTAAGTAATGGATTTAAACTTTTTATATAATTATTTAATTTATATAAAATTACCCTTCTAATGTTTTACTTAATAAATTATACCATTTATGATATTCATAATTCAACATAAATGTATATAGGTTAAACTCTTTTACTTTTATTTAACATTTAGATGAAAATAAGGAGAGCTTTAATATAGCTCTCCTTATATATAATAAATTATATTCTAAACATAATCAGGCTCTAACAAACCATAATTTCCATCTTTTCTCTTATATATAACATTAATATTTTCTGTATCACAATCTTTAAATACAAAGAAATTATGTTGAACAAGTTCCATTTGTAATATAGCCTCTTCAGTACTCATTGGTTTTATATTAAATCTCTTAACTTTTACTATTTCACCTTCATTATCATCTTCCTCAGATGCAACCTCATCAAAGTTACCAAACCTTAAAGACTCATTATTTCTTCTTTGTAATTTTGTTCTTTGCTTTCTGATTTGTCTTTCAAGTTTATTTTCCACTAAATCTATAGACTTATACATATCATCTGTAGATTCTTCACATCTTAAAACTACGCCATTAAAAGGTATTGTCACCTCAAAAATTTGACTATTCTTTTGAACTGTTAATGTAGCTCTCGCAGTTACATTAGGTTCAAAGTATTTGTCTAGCTTCGAAATCTTCTTTTCTACTATTTCTTTCAATGCAGGTGTTACGTTAATGTTCTTTCCTATTACTGTTACTCTCATAAGGTCAACCCCTCTCTTTAAGTTCTAATTATAATTATTAAGATTTCAATATTTAGTATAGTTATATGTTACCATTTTCAAATTTATTCCACAAGCATTGTTTTCTGAATTTACAGAAAATTTAAACTTGTTAACTCTACATAACTCTATTTTCCTTTATTTCTCTTAATATTTAAACAAAATAAAAAAACATCAACTCATACGAATTGATGTTTTTTATATAAAGTTAGCTGACCTGGATTTTGCCCCCACACTCGCCTGCTGGAGCTTTTGCTACCCGGAATTAACCTCTCACTACTAACACTCTCAGTATCTCTACTGGCAGGACTTACCTCTATACCGCACCATGCTCATTAAAACTTTGTCTAACTTACGTGGATCGTTTCGCCTGCGACTGGCATCGACTTTCATCCACAGACCTAACTTTACATTACTATTATATATTGCTTTTAGCAATTGTCAATACCGTAATTTTATTTGCACCATATTTTAATAAAATATTTTTACATTCATCTACTGTAGCTCCAGTAGTAACAACATCATCTATCAATATAACATGTTTATCCTTTATATCTTTGCTACTTTTTATATTAAAGACTCCTTTAATATTACTTTTTCTTTCATCTTTACTTAAAGTCTTCTGCTCCTTTGTATGCTTTGACTTTATTACACAATTACTAATTGGAATATCTGTATTATAACTAATGTTTCTTGCCATAATTTCACATTGATTAAATCCCCTTTTTCTAATTGCTTTTTTAGTCATAGGAACATAACAAATTACATCAGCATTAATACTCTGATTATTTATTATCTCTAAAATTAAATTTGATAATATCTCTCCAGCAGTAAAATTTTTATTATATTTAAATTCTAAAATTAACTTTTTTAATAATCCTCCATAAAACCCATATGAAATATTAGTTTTATCCTCAACATCACATTTCTTAATTTCAGATTTACAGCAATCACATATCCCTATAAATCCTTCTATTTCACAAAGAATACACTTTTCTTCTATCGGATAAACTATATCTAATAACTCCTGATATATTTTTTTTAATATTTTAAATATTGTCTTTCCCACAAATTTTTATTAAATGATCTCGCCATATTTTTAGCTTTATCCATTTCTTCAGAAACTTCCCTAGATACCATTATTGCTTCTGAATGAATATTACTTTTAACATTAATTGCTGCACACATATATAGTATCTTCTTATATGAATAAAACATATCGTCTGCAAACAACATTATTATATTTACATCAGGAATATTTTTTATATACTGTCCACAATTATTTGTTACTATAAATAAAGCATCACTATAACCATCTATTATTTCTTTAATAAAGCTGAAATCTTGATTTTTACTATAGCGAACTACTCTTATATTTAATTCTTTTAAAATATTGTAATAATGATTATAAACTTTATTTAATTTATCTTCTGAAGGAACCACTATTAAAACAATTCTTTTATTTTCCTTAAACCACCTAAAGTATTCAAATAAGGAAAGTGGAATATCCTGTTCTAATTTTATTCTAGTATTCATTAATCGTGGTTCTATCATCGGTTCTTGTGATGGCATATAATTAATTTCAAATTTTTCTCCAATAGGGAAAATATATTCTGAGGCATACACTATTATTTTATTACAATTCCAATATATATCTTCTATGGCTTCCCTAATGTATTTATTACTAGATTTAGAAAATAAACTTATGTCATCAAATATAACTAAATCATATAAATTGTCTATTTTATTAATTTCATCTATAAAAATAAATTTAATTTTGCTTTCAATTTTTTCTTTTTCTATAGTCTCATTAATATATTCATATAGTTCATTTTGTTGTTCATATGCATATTTTTCTTTTTTGCTACAGAATACGTATAGTATATTACTTTCTCTACCTACAACTTTATTTATTATATTTGAAAAAATTTCAACTGTATTAAAAGGCCTCGTCTTTATTGATAAAACCTTTGTTTTTTTACCATACCATTTATTTATCTTTTTAAAAGTATTACTCAATTCCTTATAATTCATAGTATCAGAACTCCATTATCTATTCTTCTTTTATTTTATCATCAGATACAATATCTACAATTCTTTCTTTTAATGATGAATATCTCTCCATACTATTTGTATTATCTACCATGTATTTTAGTGATTTTTGATTACCTACAACTACAACTAATTCTTTTGCTCTAGTTATACCTGTATACAAAATATTTCTATTCATTAAAAAAGCTGAACCCATAAATGAAGGTGTGATTACAACTTTAAATTCACTACCTTGACTCTTATGAATAGTAATTGCATAAGCTAACTCTAACTCTTCTACATATATATTATCGTATACAATTCTTCTTTCATCATCAAATACAACAGTGACAGTTCTACTTTCCTCACTAATCGATTCAATAAATCCCATATCACCATTAAATACCCCTACACCTTCATTATCGCCATATCCACCTGTTCTATTCCATTTTAAAGAATAATTATTTTTAGTTTGCATTACCTTATCGCCTTCTCTAAAAATTATATCCTTAATATTTCTCTCTTTTTTATTTTTACTAGGTGGATTTAATATAGCTTGAAGCTCATTATTTAAGTTATCTACTCCTAATATTCCTTTCCTAGTAGGAGAAAGAACTTGAATATCTCTTGTTTTATCCCACTTAGGATTAAAAAGGGGTAATCTTCTATTTACTAAATCTAAAATAGTGGACAAAATTTCTTCATTACTTTCTCTATTATCAAAAAAGAAATCTCCACCTTTTTTATTCAAGTATGGCAACTCACCATTATTTATTCTATGTGCATTAGTGATAATCATACTTTCTTTTCCCTGCCTAAATATTTCTTTAAGCCTTACAACCTTAATAAATTCACTATTTATTAAATCCCTTAAAACATTTCCAGGACCTACTGATGGAAGCTGATCAACGTCTCCAACTATGATAACTCTTGTTCCAAGTTTAATAGCCTTAAGTAAGCTATTCATAAGCATTATGTCAATCATGGATGCTTCATCTATTATTATTACATCTCCTTCTAATGGTTCACCTTCACCTTTACCAAAAAATGAATTTTCATCATCGCTTACACCCATTTCTAGTAGTCTATGTATAGTTTTTGCTTCTCTTCCTGTTGATTCTGTCATCCTCTTAGCTGCTCTTCCTGTTGGTGCTGCTAAAAGAACTTTCATCCCATTATTTTCATATATCTCTATTATACATTTAATTATAGTAGTCTTACCTGTACCAGGACCACCAGTAATTATCTCTATCCCATTTTCAAAAGCTCCTAGTATAGCCTCCTTTTGAGAATCTGCAAATTCTATATTATTTTTCTTTTCAAAACTAGATATTTCAAAAGAAATATCAGAGTTTATAGTTTGAAAGTTTTCAATACTTAAAGTAATAATTTTATTGGTTACTCCTAATTCACAAAAATAATATGGCAGAGCATACACAGCTTCTACATCATTAATTTTTTCTACTTTTATTTTACCCTCTAATACGCTATTATATATATTTGCTTCTATTAACTCTTTATCTACAACCAAGACCTTTTGACACTCTTTTATTAGCTTATCTTTAGGCATATATGTATTTCCTAAACCTGAAAAATTATTTAAAACATATCTTATTCCACTTTGAATTCTAAAATCCGATACTGGCTCAATTCCTAAGCTTTTTGCAATTCTATCTGAAGTTAGAAAACCTATTCCAGAAATTTCATCACTTAAAATATATGGATTTTTAGATACAATATCTTGAGAATCTGGACCAAATTTTTTATATATTTTTAAGCATTGATTTATTGTTACTCCATGTTTTTGAAAAAACATAATTATATCTTTAAGTTCTTTGCTTTCTAAATATGAATCATAAATAATGTTATACTTCTTTTCACCAATACCTTCAACTTCTTTGAGTCTTTCAATATTATTGTCTAATATATTTAAAGTTTCTTCTCCAAATGCTTTTACTATTTTTTTTGCTGTTACTGGCCCTATTCCATGTATTATGCCTGTGCTTAAATATTTTTCAATTTCCTTAACAGAAGTTGGAAGAAGCTCTTTATATTCTTCTACATTAAATTGTCTTCCAAATTGTTTATGTGTAATCCAATTTCCTTTAACCTCTATTTGTTGACCTTCTTTTAATAACGGCATTATTCCAACAATCGTAACAACCTCTTTATTCGCTGTAATTTTAGCTACTACATATCCGCTATCTTCACTTCTAAAAATTACTGCTTCAACTAAGCCATCTAATATCTCCATATTATCGCTCCAAACATTTTATTTTACTTATTAATATTATATAATTATATCATAAGTGAAATTTTGATTGTTAATTTATACTCTTCTTATTCACTTATAAATTATTTGCTTATAATAAAAAGCTTAAACATCATAGGGAGGTTATTTAATATGTTATTAAAAAACTGTAATATTATTTTTCTAGATAAAATTGAAAAAGGCTCTATATTAATTGAAAACGGTATTATTAAAGAAATAAATCCAAATACTACTTCTTCTGATTCAGTCATCGACTGTAAAGGTTTATATGTAGCTCCTGGATTTATAGACATTCATATACACGGAGCTGGAGGATATGATACTATGGATGGTACATTTGACGCAATAAATGAAATTTCCAAAACCATCTGTAAGTATGGTACAACTTCATTTACACCAACTACAATGACGATGTCAGCAGAAGACATATTAAAATCTATGACTGCAATAAAAAAAGCTAAACTTGAAGGTACAGATGGTGCTCAAGTTTTAGGCGCACACTTAGAAGGACCTTTTATCAGTCCTAATGCCATTGGAGCTCAAAATCCTAACTATTTAATTAAACCAACTTTTGAAAATTTTGAATCTATGACTGGAGATGCAATGGATTCTGTAGTATCAATTACAATGGCACCAGAAGTTGATGGAGCTAAAGAACTTGCTAGTATATTAACCGAAAAGGGTATTCGTTGCTCTATAGGTCATACTAAAGCTACTTATGAAGAAGCAATTGAAGGTATCAAATGTGGCTTCTGTCACTCAACTCATTTATTTAATGCAATGACAGGCTTCACTCATAGAGAACCTGGTGTTGTAGGTGCAATCTTTGATACTGATATTACTACTGAAACTATTTCTGATGGTATACACATATCCTATCCATCATTAAGAATAGCTTATAAACAAAAAGGAACTGATAAAACTTTATTAGTTACAGATGCAATGTGTGCTTGTGGAATGCCAGATGGAAATTATGCCCTAGGAGGACAACCAGTCATAGTTAAAGATGGATCAGCAAGACTTGAGAATGGTGCATTAGCAGGATCAATTTTAACTTTAAATAAAGCAATCAAAAACATATACGAAAATACTGATTATCCTTTATACGAAATAGTTAAAATGGCTTCATTTAACGGTGCTAAATATTGTAGAGTGGATGATAAAAAAGGTCAAATAAAAGAAAATTTTGATGCTGATTTAGTTTTATTCGATGATAATATTGATATTAAAATGACTATCGTAAACGGAAAAATAGTTTATTCTAGTTAAGAGTTTTGAGTTAATAGTTATTACTTTAGGAATAGTTTCATGATAAACTACTAATTTTCTAACTGAGTAAATTTCTTTTCAATCTAATAAAAAAGCGAAGACATGAGTCTTCGCTTTTTTATTATAAGTATTTCTTAATTTCTTCTACTTTATTTAATTGTTCCCAAGGTAAATTTAAATCATTTCTACCAAAGTGACCATAAGCTGCTGTTTGTCTGTATATAGGTCTTCTTAAATTAAGATCCCTTATTATAGCTCCTGGTCTTAAATCAAATACTTTTTCTACAATTCTTGTTATTTCTTCTTCATTTAATTTACCTGTTCCAAAAGTTTCAACTTCTATAGAAACCGGCTTTGCAACACCTATTGCATAAGCCAATTGAATTTCTAACTTATCTGCAACACCAGCTGCAACTAAATTCTTAGCTACCCATCTTGCTGCATAAGCTGCTGATCTATCAACTTTTGTTGGATCTTTTCCTGAGAAAGCACCACCACCGTGTCTTCCATATCCTCCGTAAGTATCAACTATAATCTTTCTTCCTGTTAATCCACTATCACCTTGTGGTCCACCAACAACAAATCTTCCAGTAGGATTAATGTAATATTTAGTTGATTCATCTAATAATTCAGCTGGAATAACATGTTTAATTACATGCTCCATTAAATCTTCTCTTATTTGCTCTTGACTTACATGCTCATCATGTTGAGTTGAAATAACTATTGCATCAATTCTTACAACTTTATTATCATCATACTCAACTGTAACTTGAGTTTTTCCATCTGGTCTTAAATAAGGTAAAGTTTCATTTTTTCTAACTTCAGTTAATCTTCTTGACAATCTATGTGCCATGGCAATTGGTGAAGGCATAAATTCTGGTGTTTCATTAGTAGCATAACCAAACATCATTCCTTGATCTCCAGCTCCTACTGCTTCAACATCATCCTTTGTTCCTGCTCTAGATTCTAAAGCTTCATCAACTCCCATTGCAATATCTCCAGATTGTTCATCAATAGATGTTAATACTGAACATGTATCACAATCAAATCCATATTTAGCTCTATCATATCCAATTTCTCTAATTGTTTTTCTAACTACTTTAGGAATATCTACATAACAAGATGTTGATATTTCTCCCATTACTAGTACCATTCCTGTTGTTACTGCTGTTTCGCAAGCAACTCTAGCTGTTGGGTCCTTTTCTAATATACTGTCTAATACTGCATCCGAAATTTGATCACATATTTTATCTGGATGCCCTTCTGTAACTGATTCTGAAGTAAATAATCTTCTCATTTTGCTTAGCTCCTCTCGTTTTGATATTAATTCTAAGCAATAAAAAAAGCCTCTTGCAAAAAGAAGAGACTATAATTATCTAAGGTCTTTCTTATCTTGCAAACTTAATTGTTCTGCAGGAATTTGCACCACATTAACCTAGTTAATAATTCTTAGTTTATAGTTCATAGTTATAGATGAAATCCTAATAGTTTTCTCTAATCTTAACTATTAACTTTTAACTGTTAATAGGTTGCCGGGTTTCACAGGGCCTTTATCCCTCCACCTCTCTGGATAAGAACTAATATCAAATTTTATTTCTAGAATATTTTATCAATATAATTATACTATGTCAACATTTAATATATTCATAAAAAATAATATGATTATAATTTATTTTTTATAAAATAAAAAAAGCATGGTATAAACCATGCTAATGGTGGGGGAGGACGGATTCGAACCATCGAAACGAAACGTAACAGATTTACAGTCTGCCCCCTTTGGCCTCTCGGGAACTCCCCCATATTTGG